>Ga0194047_10001073_pt1 | contig 17313 bp, 16 predicted proteins | sample JunL225m_MetaG_2_FD_160070 | JGI IMG/M metagenome (GOLD analysis project Ga0194047, IMG submission 160070) | Anoxic zone freshwater microbial communities from boreal shield lake in IISD Experimental Lakes Area, Ontario, Canada - Jun2016-L221-5m | ecosystem: Environmental > Aquatic > Freshwater... | reverse complement strand
AATAAATCGCAAGCACCAACAAGCATCATAGATGCGACATTATGGTAGAATAAAAATAAATGAATAAATCGCAAGCACCAACAAGCATCATAGATGCGACATTATGGTAGAAATAAAAATAATTGAATAAATCGCAAGCACCAACAAGCATCATAGATGCGACATTATGGTAGAAATAAAATTAATTGAATAAATCGCAAGCACCAACAAGCATCATAGATGCGACATTATGGTAGAATAAAAATAAATCGCAAGCACCAACAAGCATCATAGATGCGACATTATGGTAGAAATAAAATTAATTGAATAAATCGCAAGCACCAACAAGCATCATAGATGCGACATTATGGTAGAATAAAATTATGAAAAAATAAAAGCACCATAGGTGCGACATTAAAAAACAATAGCCATGGCAAATACATATACTCAAATTTCAATTCACGTAGTTTTTACTGTTAAAAATAGAACCGCATTTATTAGCAAAGATTGGAGAGACCAATTACATGAATATATTTCCGGTATCATAAATAATGAAGGATGTAAAAGTTTGGCAGTTGGCGGATGGAAAGACCACATACATATTTTCTTTGGACTAAACCCTAATATTTCAATTGCAGATTTAATAAGAGTTGTAAAAGCAAATAGTTCAAAATGGATTAATGAGAAGAAATTTATAAATGATAAATTTCAATGGCAGGTCGGATATGGGGCATTTTCTTATTCCAAAAGCCAACGAAACAATGTTATCAATTACATTATTAATCAAGAGAGCCATCACCAATCAAAATCGTTTAAAGAAGAATATTTAGGTATGCTTGATAATTTTGAAGTTGAATATGATGACAATTATTTATTTGAATTTTTCGAATAATAAATGTCGTGCCTACGGCACTTTTGCTATTATTGCTATGTTTTTCTACCAAACTGTCGTCTCTACCAAACTGTCGTCTCTACGAGACTTTTTTTTGGCTTCAATTATTTCGACCAAAATACCAAACTATCGTCTCTACGAGACTTTTCATTGGTTAACTATTTTTGTTTTTGAATCCTTTTTACTCTGTTTCTCTGTGCCTCTGTGGTAAATCAAAATCACTTCAATTTCAACAATGCGATTCTTAATTTTAAACCATCTTCCAAATTGGCGATGATATTATTGTTTTTATCAAGCAATAAAATAATAGGAGTGTAGTTGATCGCATATTTTTGGAGAAATACATTTTCCCAACCAAGTAAAATATTTGCCGAATTTCCCCATTTTAAAATCTGCTGAGTTGATGAATCTAATTTCAATATCGAAAACCCATAAAATTGAATATTACTTTGTTTTCGTTCTTCATAAATCAAATTCATATCAGGCATACTTTTCATGCAATGTTCGCAATCAGGCGACCAGATAAAAATAATTTTATATTCAGAATTTATTTCGTTGATATCAACAGGATTTCCTTGAAACGACAGGCCTTTAATAGATGGAATATTTTCTCCGGCAATTAGTTTTGGGTAAACTACAGGTTCATATTCAGCAGGAATGTATGGTGCGTTTGATAAATAATTTCCTAAAGCGGTATAATATTTTTTTTGCTGCAAATAGGAGATGAAAATGGTGCCGAATTTTACAACCAATGTTTGCTTGAACAAATGACTTTTCATCAAATTCAAAAACGAATCTTGCAAGGTGATTTCCATTTCTGTTTGATGTGAATTTTTGTTCTCAAATGTTTGAATATAATTTGCGAAAACAATTTCTAAAATATCAGAATTTAGCAGTTCAATTTGTTGATTGATCTTGATCAAACTTTCTTTTGCAACAGTTCGGTTTGGAGTTTTTAAATCATGTTTTATTAAAAAATAGGTATACAAAAATTTTGACGATGGATGTTTTTCGTTTCCTGTTTTTAAGCTTGATAGCTCTTTTGCATATTTTTTTAATGATTCTTTGTCAGTTTTGTTTGCGTATTTCTTTTCTAATTTCAGGTGTCGATAGAGTAAAGTATTATCCGAATTGATAAATGAAATACTATCGATAAATGATGTTCCTCTTGAGTTGAATTTAATGGTATCGCAATTTTCGGAGATGAAAAATATCAGAGGTTCCTGAAATATTTCTGTAGTGGAACATAGATAAATAAATCCCGGATAGTTTCTGGTTTTTACCATCAACTCAAATTGTTTTCCGTTTGAAATGCTCACAGAATCCAACAAAACTTTGCCGTTTATACTTTCTTCAAATGCATATAACTTCTCTGTTTTTATATCGCTTAGCGTTCCTTTGATATAAAATCTTTTTAAGAAATTTTGCGCATCAGAGGAATGGATGAAAGAAATCAGAAATGAAAAGAAGAAAATCCGTTTTAACATTTTTTAGCTTTAAAATATCTCGCTAAATTATTAATTTAAATTCATTTAACGTTGCCTTCATAAAAATCAATTTCTAAAAAATCGTAATTATGAATTAATGTTGACGTGAATAGAATTTCAATTTTTAGGTCTTTAAATATTTTGCTTTTCAATTAAAAAATAAACAATGAAAATTTTATCAATCTTAACTTTCATGTTTTTATTTCATTTTTCATATGCACAAAAGTTTTATGCCGGAGCTGATGGAGCATTGATGATTCCGATTATTCCTCAAAATCCACACGGAAATTATACACCTTATGCACTCCCAACTACTAGCACAAATTCGGCAAATTCGCTCACAGGAAGTTACACATCCGGAATTTCTGTAGGAGGATTTCTTGGATATCAACTTAACGAAAACATTTCGTTCGAAGCGGGTATGCATTATCTTTCAGGAAATGAATATTCAAGTAAAGACACTTATACTGATTTGAATCAGAATGATAAATTTGAATACAAAACCAAATTAACGCTCATCAATTTTTATCCTGCAATAAAATTTTCACTTCCATACAAACCTTGCAAATTATATATGAGAACAGGTTTCTTGTTCGGTATTACATCAATAACTGAAGAAGAAAATGAAACGCGTATTGGTTCACAAAATCTTACTACTGAATACGCAAATATCAATACAGGATATTCTTGGGGTTTCTTCCATTCCATTGGCATAGAAAAAAATCTCAAGCACCATTTAAAAATATTTGCCGAATGGACATTACGCTATCAAGCCTATTTATCAGACAAAGGAAATGTTACCAAAGATGTTTATAATGGAGTGGATCAATTAGGTTTCTTAAATTCATCACAAAGAAATTTTGTTTATGTGGATAGCTATGCTAAAGTAAATTCAAGTGACCCAAATCAGCCATCTAAAATTCTTGGTTATAAACAAGCATTTGATAGTATGGGACTTCAGGTTGGAATTATTTATGTTTTTGGAAAGTCCAACACCTCAGTTATGACTAGAGATACAAAATAGTTTTAGACTTGAATTTCAATCATTAGAATTTCAAAATCAAAATTTGAACTTCATTAATTGTCATTCGTTGTTCTATTGTTCGTTATTCAAAACATTTAGAATTCCGCTGTTCATTTCTTTTTACCGTTTCACAACCTTTTCCCTATTTTCGCTGACTACAAAAAAAGCATGTCGGTAATAGTTGAACATTTAACAAAAATATACGGAGCACAAAAAGCGCTCGATGATATTTCATTTGAAGTAAAACCCGGTGATATCATGGGATTTCTTGGTCCGAATGGCGCAGGGAAATCCACTACCATGAAAATTCTTTCAGGATATATACCCCAAACATCAGGCAAAGCAAGCGTTTGCGGATATGATGTTCAGGAAAATTCCATAGATGTAAAAAGACATATTGGCTATTTGCCGGAGTTGAATCCGCTTTATACCGATATGTATGTGAAAGAATATTTATTGTTTATTGCTGAGTTGCAAAATCTTGGCAAACGTTCAAATAATGCAGTTGAAAGCATGATTGAACGCACAGGTTTATCACAGGAGCGAAGAAAAAAAATCGGGCAACTTTCAAAAGGATACAAGCAACGCGTTGGACTTGCACAAGCGATGTTGCATAACCCAGAAGTATTGATCTTGGATGAACCAACTTCTGGTCTCGATCCAAATCAGGTTGGCGAAATGCGTGACTTGATTCGTGAAATTGGTCTCGATAAAACTGTTATTCTTTCAACGCATATTATGCAGGAAGTGGAAGCGATGTGCAACCGTGTGGTGATTATTGATAAAGGAAAAATTGTTGCGGATGACAAGATCGAAAAGCTTCAACAAAAACTTACCGGTGATGTAACCATTACTGTTGAGTTTAAAAATGAGGTGAACGAAAGTGATTTGAAAAATGTTGCAGAAATTATTTCTGTAAAACAAAATGGAAAGAAATTTTTGCTTCGTTGCGAAAGAGATTTGCGTGAAGAAATTTCAAATGAATCTTCAAAACATAATTGGATTTTGCTTTCAATGAATTTGGAAGAAGATTCTCTTGAAGATGTGTTTCAAAAATTAACTAAGAAATAAACTATGAAAAAATTACTCACGATAATATTTACTTTATTTTCAACTTTAGTATTGTTAGCTCAAAATAGTTCAGATATTAAAAAGACTGAAACTGATAATAAAATTCAATTACAAAATACAATTCTTATTGGAGCAAATATTTCAAGTAAAATTATCGGTGCAGGATTTTATAATGAAATATCTTTATCTCATAAACACAATTTTGATATAGGCGTTGGAACTGCTTTTGAAGTTATGGAGAATAGAAATACGTATTCAATTTTGAAAATACCGATTAGTTTAATTCAAAATATACACATTAGTAATAGTTTGTATTTTACTTTTCGTCCAACTTTTGTAATACCAATTAATGTTAGTTTATATACAGACGACTACAGCAAAATACCTAGTCCATTATTTTATAATACATTAAATGGTAAAGCGATAAGCAACCCGAATGAATTGTTAAAAACTGGTGTGGGCTTTGCCATTGGATTAGTTTGGAAACTAAATGATGAAATTGTATTTCAGTTATTATATCAAAATCAACCATCATGTTTATACGAACCATATTCTGGAAGGCTTGATTATTTCAGTGCTAGATTTGGTTTGATTTTATAATTATTAAGCTAAGTAAATAATATGTACACAAATGTGTTTCAAAAGTTTACTAAAAAATAGAATATGAAAAGAAAAATTATTTTACTGTTACTGTTTTTGGGGTTTTTGTTTTCAAATAATCTAAAGGCACAAAACGATAGTTTACATCAAAAAATTTCTATTGTAAACAAAACGCGTGTTGGAGGATATTTTAGAGTCAATGAATTCATTTTAGGTGTTAATACATTTATGCTTCTTTCTAAAAATAGAACTTATGAATCTGGTATTGGTTCGGGAATTGAAATTGTTAACAGAGGCAGCGATTTTATATCAATTACACAAATTCCGTTTATATGGACAAATCATTTTTATCCTGATCAAGAAAATATTTACTTTTTATTTGAGGCTGGATATATTGTTCCTATTGGGGCTTCATATTTAGATGATATTGCAAATATAAGAGTTGACCTTACAACAACACAATTAAAAGGAACACCCGTTGTAAATTTTGGAATAGGATTTACAAGTACCGACCAAAAATATTTCGGTGAAATTTCATTAAGGAATCAGAATATGGGAATTACTTATCCTGTAAATGATAATTATTTATTTTTAGGTATTAATATCGGATTCAGATTATGAAAAAACTAATTTATTTAAGTTTATTGCTCACTCTGTTTTCATGTACCAAAGAGAAATTATCTGATGTAATTCAGGTTAATATAAATGATGTTTTAACCAAACAAACATGGATTGTGACATATAATACATATTATGGAGCAGAATTAACTGAAGGCAATATTGTTAACTTTTTCCCATCAGGTGATTTCATATCATACACACCTTGGAGCAATATTCCGAATTCAAGTAACTATCAAATTTGGTCGGCAAAAAATAATATTGTCACATTTTCTATTTCTGGTTATAATTATAATAGTAGTATAAGCATTCGAAGTTGGACAGTAACAATAAAATCAGATACAGAAATTTGGTTCGATTTAATACCTAATTCTTATGGTAAAACTTATCAAGTACGTTTAAGAAAAAGCTAATATGTTCTCAATTCTAAAAAAAGAAATACGCAGTTTTTTAAGTTCGCTCATCGCTTATGTGGTGATGATCGTTTTTCTTATTGCCATAGGTTTATTTATGTGGGTGCTGCCCGATTACAATGTGTTTGATATGGGTTACTCTGATTTGAATACTTTGTTCAGCATGGCTCCATGGGTTTTTATTTTTCTGATTTCTGCTATCACGATGCGCTCGTTTAGCGAAGAGAAAAAAAATGGAACGATAGAAATTATCACCACAAAACCTGTAACCGATTTGCAAATTATATTAGGAAAATATTTTGCCGGAGTATTGTTGGTTTTATTTTCTCTCATCCCAACTTTACTTTATTTTTATACAGTGTATCATCTTGGTTCACCGGCAGGAAATATTGATATTGGTGCAACGTGGGGTTCATATATCGGATTGTTTTTTCTGGCATCGTGTTTTGTTTCGGTAGGAATTTTTTCATCTGCCATCACCGATAATCAAATTGTTTCATTCATCGTTTCGATGTTTTTGTGCTATTGTTTTTACAATGTTTTTGATCTGCTTGCAAACTTTAATTTGTTAGGATCTTATGACAGTGTTGTGGCATCACTTGGTATCAATGCGCATTACCAATCTATTAGTCGTGGTGTGATTGATTCACGTGACTTGATCTATTTTTTAAGTTTTATCACCGCATTTATTTGGGGAACAAAAACGGTTTTCAGTTCACGAAAATGGTAGGGACGTATCGCATACGTCCGCATAAACGGGACGGACGTATTCAATACGTCCCAACGATTGATTTAAGAATTTAATTTTTTTAGAATAAATGATCATAAAGAATAAAAATATAAAAATACAATCTATTACGGAACTATTGCTAGTGCTGACTTTGTTGGTATTATTGAATTTGATTTTCTCAGGATATTTTTTCCGTGTAGATATGACCAAAGAAAAGCGCTATTCACTTTCTAAAGCAAGTAAAGATCTTGCGGCAAAAGTAAATGATGTGATGTTTGTGAAAGTATATTTGGAAGGAGAATTTCCTGCAGGATTTAAACGCTTAAGCAAATCAACAAAAGAGATGTTGGATGAATTTCGTATCTATTCAAAAGGAAATATTCAGTATGAATTTATTGATCCATTTGCAGATGCAACAGCAAAAAAAACAAACGATATTATTCAGGAGTTTGGACAAAAAGGATTGCAGCCAACAAGTGTGCAAACAAAAAAAGATGATGAGCTTTCGCAAAAGATCATTGTTCCCGGAGCCATATTTAACTATAAAGGACGAGAGTATCCGTTAAATTTATTAAAGCAGCAATTTGGTGCAGCTCCCGAATCTGTAATCAATAGTTCTATCGAATTGCTTGAATATGAAATTGCAAATGTATTGCGAAGTGCCACCGAAACGAAGGCAAAGAAAATTGCTTTTTTAGATGATCATGGTGAGCTCGGACAATGGGAAGTTGCTGATGCCGAAGCTGAACTTAAAAAGTTTTATGAAGTAAAAAGAATTCCACTTTCATCTATTCCTCCCGAAGCATTAAAAGAATATACAGGAGTGGTTATTGCAAAACCAACATTGCCATTTTCTGAATTTGATAAATTTAAAATTGATCAGTATATCATGAATGGCGGTAAAGTGATTTGGCTTGTAGAAACTCAAATTGCAGAAATGGACAGCATAGGGAAAGATGGTTTTTTTATGACGGGAAGCTATGATACAAAACTCGAAGATATTTTATTTCGTTATGGTGTGAGGGTAAATGCAAACATGATTCAGGATGCACAATGCAATGCTATTCCGATTTTAACTTCTGCACGTAATGGCGTACCACAACAAAAATTATTGCCTTGGATGTTTTTTCCTGTTGCAGCTCCAACATCTAATCATCCCATTGTTAAAAATATCGATCATGTTTGGTTTCAATTTGCAAATACCATTGATACCACATCAAATAAAAATTTAAAGAAAACTGTTTTACTTCATTCATCACAGTTCTCAAGAGCAATTGGCGCACCTGCTAAAGTCGACATTAACTTGGCTCGTGTAAATCCTGATCCATCGATGTTCAAAACATCAGGAAATTATATTATGGCAGTTTTACTTGAAGGTCCTTTTACTTCTATATTTCAATACCGACAAGGAGCTGTTGCTGATCCATCATTAACTTATAAAGATCATATCGAAAACAATAAAATGATTGTGATCAGTGATGGTGATGTGATCAGAAATCAAAGAAAAAAATCAACCGGTGAGGTTTTTCCATTAGGCTATGATCGCTTTACTCAGCAGCAGTTCGGCAATAAAAGATTTGTACTTAATTGTATTGATTATTTGTGTGATGATTCAGGAATTATTGAAGTAAGAGGTAAAGAAATTACCTTAAGATTATTGAATAAAGCTAAAGTAAAAAGCGAGAAATTTCAATGGCAATTGATCAATATGGTTGCACCGATTGTTGTTATCTTATTGTTTGGTTTTATCAATGGATATGTGCGTAAGAAAAAATATGCTGTTTGATTTTTTAAAACTGATTCATAAAAATTATAAATAGAAAATAGTGTCGAAAAGTTTAAAAATATTAATTGTGTTGGTTATACTAACCGGCTTAGCATATTGGCTTATGAGCCGACATTCGTGGAGTACGTTCAAAGGCGATTTAAAAGAGTTCGCCATTAAAGATACTTCATCTATTACTCGAATGTTTTTTGCTGATAAAAGAGGAAACAAAGTTTTGCTTCAAAAAAATGAACAGCAAATTTGGATGGTCGATAATAAATTTATTGCCGACATGGATAAAGTTAACTTATTGCTTTCAACAATGCATGATGTAGAAGTAAGAAATCCGATAAGCGAAACTGAACATAATAACGTTATTGCCATTCTTGCAACACAAGCAATCAAAGCCGAATTTTATGCGGGAACTAAATTAATTAAAACAGTTTATGTTGGATCTTCAACACCCGATCAGGTTGGAACATATATGCTGATTGATGGTTCCGAAAAACCTTACGTAACTCATATCAATGGCTTTGTTGGCTATCTAACTCCTCGTTTTATTTCTCAACCAAAACAATGGAAATCAAAACAGATATTTAACCTGCAGGCAAATGAAATTAAAAGTGTGAGTGTTCAATATCCGATGAATATGAATCAATCTTTTATCATCGAAAATGGAATTACTCCTGTTCTGAAATCCAATAATGTGACAATGAAATCTGATGAGAAATTTTTGAAATATTATTTGGGAAGTTTTAAAAATTTATTTTTTGAAGGATATATTGAAAGTTCTCAAACCGAAAAAGATTCCATACATCGCATTACTCCATTTTGTGTTATTCAGGTAACAAAAGCTGATGGGGAGAAAATATCATTACAGGTAAATATAAAAGCGCTAGACACTCATACAAAACAGCAGTTTGACGAGAAAGGTATTGCAATGAAATATGATACTGAAAAATATTTTGCCTTTATAAATGATGATAAGGATATGGTTTTGATTCAGGAATATGTTTTTGGAAAATTGTTTAGAACGCTGGATGAAATTTTGAAAATAAAATCTTAAAAAGGGAATGTAAACGCAGAGGCGCAAAGAACGCAGAGACGTTAAGTTAAAATTTCTTTCTAGATATTGCTTTTGTTGAACCCAATATTTACACTAATTTATTTTCTCTGTGTAACTCTGCGTAAAACTTTGTGATCTCTGTGTTAAAAATTTTAACGATGAATAAGTCAGAGAAGTTTAAGTTAGAATTTCTTTCTAAGCATTGCCGAAAGTCCTATAAAATATGGCTGTTGCTGAACCCAATTTTCATTATCGGTTATTGAATTGATGCTGTATTTAAATGTTGGCGCAATTCCTATTTGTACCAATTCATTTAATTTATAAGTTACCGATGGATAAAAGTGAAAGAAGAAATTATTTTTCACTCCAGGAAAACTGTTTTTATCATTTAGGATAATAACTCCAATATTATCATAGGAAACATAGGAAGCATCAACACCGCTTATGATTGCATAACTGATACCTGATGTAATTTCAACTCCGATTTTATATTTTTGCTTAAACGAATAAGTGATAAACAACGGAATTTCTGTCCATGTATATTTAATGCGATTGTTATATGAACTTCCATTTACAATTGAATCATTTGGATTATTTATTATAGCTGAAGGATCGGTTATAGCTGAATGATTTCCCGTTGGTGTTTGAACTGCATAATGAAATTGTTGAGAAAAATTGCTGATCATCATACCTGTTGATACACGGAGGTTTTCATTGAATGCATAATCCAATAAAAATGCACCATTCCAATCGAGCATCGGAGTTTCAATATTTTTTCGAAGAGCAATGTTTTCTGTAAAATTAATGCGTGAATTTGAAGGTGCGCTTATGCGATTATAACAAACTTGAATTCCGGAAATAATACTGATAGAAAACTTAGTTAGCTTTTCCTCGTTAGTTATTTTTTGAACAGATTTTTTTGATGAAACAGAATCAATCATATTGTTTTTCTGTTCCACAATTGGAGGAATATTTAATGCAACTGTTGAGTCTGTTTTTGTAATTAAATTGTTTGACACTATTTCGGGTTTTGTTTCAGTAGGTGAATTGTTTGAAATAGGATTTTGATTTTGTTCAGGTTGAATTGTGTTTTTGATTTCGGCTGAAGCATTGTCTTTTCCTGATAATTCGACTGAACTTTCATTATTAACAACAGGATTTTTATAGATATTTTTTGAGATTGGTTTTTGAGATTTCCGAATAATATTCATTTTGTTTTCAGAAATATTATTTGAGCCTACAATATTTTTACGAACAATATTTTTTGAAAGATTGGTTTTCTTTTTTTCTAATTGTCCGCGAAAATTAATTGGTTTATCTTTTTGATTGATTATATTTTTTTGATTCGTTAAACGTTCTGAAGCGTGATTCGTCTGACCATTTAGAGATTCTTTTCCAATTCCCAATTTCTTATTGCTAAATTGATATCCCAAATATGCTGCCGACACAAAAAACAAAAACAATAATGGAATTAAAAATTTTGCATAGCTATTACCACGTTGTTTTGGGAGTTGGTTTTCAATGGCATTCCAAATTTCAGGATTTGCTTTTGGCTTAAACGAGTTTACTTTATCAGCAATTTCATTTTCAAATTGATCTTCGGGAAGTTCAGCAGCAATTTTATCCCACAACGATTCCGAAGGTTTGTATTCCAAATCTTCAAATTGTTGTTTGATATTTTTTTCAAACATTTTATTTTGGTTCCTGAAAAGGCTCATTTAAAATTTGATAATGTTTTGATAATGTTTGTTGCATGTATTGTCTTGCTCTTGAGTATTGTGACTTTGATGTTCCTTCAGCAATATTCAGCAGTTCACCAATTTCTCTGTGAGTATATCCTTCCACTGCATATAAGTTAAAAATCGTTCGGTAGCCTTCGGGCATTTGTTGAACCAAGGCTACAATTTCTTTTGCAGCTATTTTTTCAATTACCTGGTCATCAAAAGCGATGTCATATAATTCAGCGTCAAGCGATTCTTTAAATTTTCTTTTACGTTGGTTAAATAAATTTATCGCTGTAAAAATCATAATCCTTCTTACCCAACCTTCAAAACTTCCTTCATTTCTAAAGCTTGAAATATTTTTAAAAACCTTGATAAATCCTTCCTGCAGCATGTCTTCAGCTTCAGCTCGGTCTTTTGCATAACGCATGCAAACCCCCAACATCTTTGACGAGAAACGATCATAGAGTTCTCTCTGGCAAATACGATTGCCATCGATACATCCTTTAATTATTTCTTCAATGCTTAACAACATGCTTATCATCAAGTCAAATATAATAGTTGTATGGTTGCCTGTTGTCTTGTTTTTTCATTACAAATAATGGTCAGTGTCAGATTTTCGGCTATTTTCGCCTCCCCAAAGAAAATATGTCACTAAAAAATTTGATGGCATAACATCTGATGATAGGCAAGCTCACAATATCAAATCACTTTTATAAAAAATAAATAAATATGTCAGTATCGTTGAAACCATTAGCAGACAGGGTTCTTGTTGAGCCAGCTGCAGCAGAAGAAAAAACAGCATCAGGAATTATTATCCCTGACACAGCAAAAGAAAAACCTCAAAGAGGAAAAGTTGTTGCGGCAGGTACAGGTAAAAAAGATGAACCAATGACAGTAAAGGCAGGTGACACAGTTTTGTATGGCAAATATGCTGGAACTGAAATTACAGTTGACGGTAAAGAATACCTTATCATGCGTGAATCTGATATTTTCGCAATCATCTAAAAAAAGCTGTTAGCTGTTAGCCTTTAGCTTCTAGCTAAATTTAAAATCGTAAATCAAAAATCTTAAATTAAAATAAAATGGCAAAAAAAATCCAGTATAGCGTTGAAGCCCGCGATGGTTTAAAACGTGGCGTTGATGCTTTGGCAAACGCAGTAAAAGTTACCTTAGGGCCAAAAGGTCGTAACGTAGTTATTGACAGAAAATTCGGTTCTCCAACAATTACTAAAGATGGTGTTACCGTTGCAAAAGAGATTGAATTGAAAGATCCAATTGAAAATATGGGTGCTCAAATGGTGAAAGAAGTTGCTTCTAAAACTGCTGATCAAGCAGGTGATGGAACTACTACAGCAACTGTTTTGGCTCAGGCAATTGTTAGCGCAGGTTTAAAGAATGTTGCTGCAGGTGCAAATCCAATGGATTTAAAACGTGGTATCGATAAAGCTGTTGAAGCAGTGATTGAAAGTTTAAAAAAACAATCACAAAAAGTTGGTGACGACAATAAAAAAATCCAACAAGTTGCAAGTATTTCAGCTAATAATGATGAAGTAATTGGAAAGCTTATCGCTGATGCAATGGCTAAAGTTGGTAAAGAAGGTGTGATCACTGTTGAAGAAGCAAAAGGAACTGAAACTGAAGTTAAAACAGTGGAAGGAATGCAATTCGATAGAGGTTATCTTTCTCCTTACTTTGTAACTAACGCAGAGAAAATGGAAGTTGAAATGGAAAATCCTTTCATTTTAATTTATGATAAAAAAATATCAAACATGAAAGAGTTACTTCCAATACTTGAGCAAGTTGTTCAAACAGGAAAGCCTCTTATCATTATTTCTGAAGATGTGGAAGGTGAAGCTTTAGCAACTTTAGTGGTAAATAAAATTCGTGGTTCATTGAAAATCGCAGCTGTAAAAGCTCCGGGTTTTGGTGATAGAAGAAAAGCTATGTTGGAAGATATCGCAATTCTTACAGGTGGTAAAGTTATTTCTGAAGAAACAGGAATGAAATTGGAAGATGCAAAAATCGAGTATTTAGGTAGAGCTGAAAAAATCACTGTAGATAAAGATAATACAACTATCATCAACGGTGCAGGTACAAAAGATGAAATCGTTTCTCGCGTTAATCAAATTAAAGCACAAATCGAAAACACAACTTCTGATTACGATAAAGAAAAATTGCAAGAGCGTTTGGCAAAATTAGCCGGTGGTGTTGCAGTATTATATATCGGTGCTGCTTCTGAAGTAGAAATGAAAGAAAAGAAAGACCGTGTTGATGATGCTTTACATGCAACTCGTGCTGCCGTTGAAGAAGGAATTGTTGCCGGTGGTGGTGTAGCTTATATCCGTGCAATTGATGCTTTGGATAAAATGAAAGGTGTTAACGAAGACGAAACAACAGGTATCCAAATTATTCGCAGAGCAGTTGAAGAACCATTGCGTCAGATTGTTGCTAATGCAGGTGGTGAAGGTTCGGTTGTTGTAAATAAAGTGAAAGAAGGTAAAGCTGATTTCGGATACAATGCACGTACTGAAATTTATGAAAACCTTATCGCAGCAGGTGTTATCGATCCTACTAAAGTTGCGCGTGTTGCATTACAAAATGCAGCTTCTGTAGCAAGTATGATTTTAACTACCGAATGTATTTTGGCAGAAGATAAAGAAGACAAACCAGGTATGCCTTCAATGCCAGGTGGCATGGGTGGTATGGGTGGAATGGATTATTAATATTAATTATCAATTTTAAAAAAGGCTTCTGCACTTCGTGTAGGAGCCTTTTTGTTTGTGTCATTTTTTTTTTTTTAAAAATCAATATAATTACAAAAAAATATTTAATCAAACTAAACTTAAACAAATGAAAAAAGTAATTAAGATTTCAATTTTAGCTGTTCTCGGCTTATTCAGTTTCAACAATTCGTATGCTCAATTCGACAAAGAAAAATTAAGCTTAGGTGGCGGATTAGGTTATTATGGTTACGCATCTGTTGGAAGCACTTTGGTTGTTAATATCAGAGGAAACTATATTTTAGATGATAAAAGTTCAATTGCAGTTTCTTATAATTATCATTTGCCAATGACCCAATCACTTTCTGCATACGCAAACTCAAATACTAGTTTGATAACTCCTTCTCAGATTTCTGTTAGCAGAGATAGAAAAGTGAGCATCAATAATATATGCCTTAACTACCACCGTTACTTTGTAGGAGAGACTGAAGAATCTTTCGGAATTTATGGTTTGGCGGGTGTAGGTCTTACTATGGCAAATGTATCGAGCACTTATGGAGCATATGATACAAGATACAGTTTACAGAAAGAAGCAGATGCAACTTATACAGGTTGGATTATTGATTTAGGATTAGGAACAAATATTCAATTGATGGATAAAATGAATTTCTTTGCTGAAGCAAAAATCGGGTTTGCTGCTAATAACTCTTATAACAGTCAATCAGGTACAAGTGGAGATAATCCAATTCCTTTTCACTATTCAGTTGCTGCAGGTGTGAGATATAGTATATTTCAGTAATTTTTACATACATTAATTCCAAACCCGAATCATTGCGATAACTATCGAAAATGGTTCGGGTTTTTTGTTGAATAAATTTGTATCTTTCAAAGTATAAAGAACTATCAACTTAATTAAGTTAGCAAAAAAATATGATAAGAATTAAAACCTTTAAAATAATTTCATTTCTATTTTTATTTCATTTAACAGGATTTTATTTACATGCTCAGGATGGAACAGTTGATAATTCATTTGTTTCCGGAACTGCCAGGCCTGATAATGCTGTTGATGGTGCATTGGAGATAAATAATTTGAAAACTATTGTTTATGGTTGGTTTGATAATTGGGGAACAGTTTCAAATGTTGGAGGATTAGTAAAAATAAATAGTAATGGATTAATTGATAATTCTTTTAATCCTCCAACAACTCTTAACCCTTCAATTGCTTTGCTTTTGCGAAGCGGTAAAATATTAATTTATTGCGGAGGTGTTTACAGGTTGAATATTGATGGAAGTATCGACAGTAGTTTTGGAACTCATGGATTGAAAGCTGATTGGGTAACACGAATTATAGAACAACAAGATGGGAAATGTTATTTAATTGGTGCCTGTAAAAATTATGATAACAAAACTGTAAATAATGTTTTTAGGATTCTTGAAAATGGAAATATTGATACTACTTTTCGTATCGGTATTAACTCAATAGGTTTAGGAATAAGTGATCTGATTGTATCGTCAGATAATAAGCTGGTACTATGTTTAGGGTTTTATGAAAATTATCAAGGAACGGTATTGCCATGTGGAATTGTTAAAGTAAATCAGGACGGTTCAATTGCTCAAGTGTATTCAGTAAACAATGATTATAACGGATTCGCATTATCTGTAGTTGAGCAGGCTGATGGGTCACTTATTATTGGAGGCCAATTTTCCAGCAACAATAATGTAAGTCATTATTATTTGTTGAAACTAAACAGTGTTGGACAAATTGATTTAAATTATAAAGGTTTACAAGATGTAACTAATTTAGAAATCCAACAGATATATTTATTGTCTAATAATTATATCATTGTTCATGGAAAGATGATGTATAAAAATGAAAATCCTCAAATAATTAGAGTTACAAGTAATGGTGTTGTTGATCCAACTTTTAGTCCTGTTACTGCTGATGATAGAATTCATTCCATCGGCTTACAAAAGAATGGGAAAATTTTAGTTGGGGGAGAATTTATGAATATTAATTATGGCTACAGACCATACCTGGCAAGGATTAACAATAGCATTTCAAGAAGTACTGTTGGTATTGATGTTCAGCAAATCAATAAAGTTACTCACACAAATTTTATTCAACTGATTCAAAATCCTGTAAGTAATAATATGCTAAAGTTGAAAATTAATTCTCCATGCAGATTCAAAGTTTATGATCAATTTAGTCGATTAATCAGCAGTGGTTTTTTGCCCATTGGAGAACAAGATTTATATTTAGAAAATCTAATTCAAAAATCAATTTACTATATTTCTGTTGAAGGTGAATTTGGAAATATTGAGAACCATAAATTTTTAACAGATTAAAAATAGCATTATCAGTTCCGATAACTTTAGTAAGATTCGGGATTTTTGTTGCAATGAATTATCTTCGGACTCTAATAAATTTTTATGCTGATTGACAAGTTTGGGCGTGTGCATGATTACCTCAGAATTTCATTAACTGAATCTTGTAACCTCCGTTGTAAATATTGCATGCCTGAAGATTATACTTTTCCTGCCTCGCTTCCTAAACATTATATGACGGCAGATGAAATTGATCGCATCGCAAAAATATTTATTGATCTGGGAATAAATAAAATTCGCTTAACAGGTGGCGAACCATTAGTTCGAAAAGATGCGAAACATATTTTTGAATTGCTCTCAAAATATTCATCTTCAGAGTTGAATGACAATCCTATAAAACTTACGATTACCACCAACGGGATTTTAGTTCATCAATTTATTGATGTGTTTAAAAAAGTAAACCTGCATTCGGTAAATTTAAGTTTAGATACTTTGATGCCCGATAGATTTGAAGCAATCACTAAAAGAAATTATTTTCATAAAGTGCTATCGAATATGCACCTGCTTTTGCAAAATAATTTTCATGTGAAGTTAAATGTTGTGGCAATGAAAGGTGTAAATGATGATGAGCTTACAGATTTTATTCAACTCACTCGTGATTTTCCTTTGCATGTGAGATTCATAGAATTCATGCCTTTTCAGGGGAATGAATGGAATAAAAATAAACTGATTTCTTTTAAAGAAATGTTTGACCATGCGTCACATTATTTTGAAATTGTTGCATTGGAAAATGAGAAACATGATACTGCCAAGAAATTTAAAGTACTGGGTCATGAAGGAACGTTTGCTTTTATTAATACCATGAGCGAACCGTTTTGCAGTGATTGCAATCGTATTCG
>Ga0194047_10001072_pt1 | contig 17320 bp, 20 predicted proteins | sample JunL225m_MetaG_2_FD_160070 | JGI IMG/M metagenome (GOLD analysis project Ga0194047, IMG submission 160070) | Anoxic zone freshwater microbial communities from boreal shield lake in IISD Experimental Lakes Area, Ontario, Canada - Jun2016-L221-5m | ecosystem: Environmental > Aquatic > Freshwater... | reverse complement strand
GTTATTCATATTGATGTTCATACCTCCAATTATGGATTCAATTTACCTTCCTGCAAAATGAGCTTTCGGGCTCATTTTGTATTGGAATGGAAATCCATTTGGGTACTATCTTGTATTGGAGTAGACTCCCTATCGCTAATTTTTTCAATTGTGATAAAATTAAGAAGTTAAGGCTAAGTTAATCTTTAAAGAAAAATAAAAAAATGTACGATCTCATTATCATCGGAGCTGGTCCTGCTGGCCTGGGGGCTTCGATTTATGCTTCACGCTACAAACTTAATCACGTTGTAATTGGAAAAGAAATTGGCGGGCAAGTTGTGGAGGCTTGGGAAATTGAAAATTATGCCGGAATCGAATCAATTTCAGGCAAAGAGTTGATGGAAAAATTTCGCAAACAAACTGAGGATTTGGGCGGAGTTATTATTGAAGCTGGTGTGAACAAGGTGAACAAAATAGTGGATGGTCTCGAGATTATTTTGGAAGACGGAAAAAAATATGAAGCCAAAACAATTATTTTCGCCCTTGGGATGAAACCAAGAAAAATGAACATTCCCGGCGAGGATAAATTTCTTGGAAAAGGAATCTCATATTGCGCTACTTGCGATGCGATGTTTTTCCGTGGCAAGGATGTGGTGGTTATTGGTGGCGGTGATGCGGCTGCAACAGCAGCAATTCACTTGGCAGAGTTTGCCAACAGTGTGCAGCTGCTTTACAAAGAAGGCACGAAAATTTTTGAACCAGCATGGGAGCAGCAAATCGCCAAAACTGGGAAAATTGCTATTGACAGCTTTGAAAAAATTCAGGAAATTTCAGGTGAAGACAAAGTTGAGGGGCTTGCGTATGAAAAAGCCAATCAAGAAAAGAAAGAACTTCAAATTCAAGGCGTATTCATTGAAATAGGCTCTGTTCCAGGCGTGGTTGTGGCCAAGGATCTCGGAGTCAAAACTGATGAGCAAGGATATATCATTGTGGCTCAAGATCAAAGTACAATTATTGAAAATGTTTATGCTGCAGGCGACGTGACAACTGGTTCAAACAAGTTTCGTCAAATCATCACTGCTGTGGCCGAGGGTGCCGTGGCGGCAGGAAGCGTGTATAAAAAACTGAAACTAGTTAAAAAATAAAATAACTAGTTTTCGTGTTTAGGTTATTTTTTTAAATCATATAACTTATCTTTTAATTTTAAATTTGAAATTATAAATTTTAAATTAAAGCTAAATGTCTTAATCCTAAAAAATTGAAACATTTAATCATTTGAAATTTATTGAGAATTGAGAATTGAAAATTATCTGCATGGAAGATCCAATTGAATTATCAAAAAGGCTGGGGGGAAAAATTGAAATTAAAAGCAAACAAAAATTGACCAAGGATAACTTGGCGGTTTTGTATACTCCAGGCGTTGCAAGGGTTTCTTTGGCAGTGGCGAAAAACAAAAAACTTTCTTTCGAATATACCATGCGCAAAAATACTGTGGCGGTGATTTCTGACGGAAGTGCCGTGTTGGGTCTTGGGAATATTGGTCCAGAAGGGGCGCTTCCTGTGATGGAAGGAAAGGCACTGCTTTTCAAGGAGCTTGGGGGCGTGGATGCGATTCCGATTGTTTTGGCAACGCAAGACACCGAAGAAATTATTAAAATTGTTAAAGCGCTGGAGCCAACCTTCGGGGGAATAAACTTGGAGGATATTTCTGCCCCAAGATGTTTTGAAATTGAAGAAAGATTGAAAGCTGAGCTGGATATTCCTGTGATGCATGATGATCAACATGGAACAGCAATTGTGGTTTTGGCTGGAATTATTAACGCCATTAGCGTGGTTAAAAAAAATATTAAAGATGTCAAAATAGTTGTTTCTGGGTCAGGAGCTGCTGGGGTTGCAATCACAAAATTACTTCTGTTGTATGGCGCAAAAAATGTTTTGGTAGTTGATAGCACGGGAATTATTTTTAAAGAAAGAGCGGGAGGCCTCAATGAATCGAAAATGGAAATTGCAAAAATAACCAATCCAAAAAACATGAGCGGAGCACTCAATGATGCCTTGGTCGGAGCTGATATTTTCATTGGAGTTAGCGCCCCAAACTTGATTACCCATCACGAAGTTTCTCTGATGAGCAGGGATGCTATTGTCTTTGCAATGAGCAATCCTGTTCCGGAAATTATGCCTGAAGAAGCACGTAGGGGTGGCGCAGAGATTGTAGCTACTGGTAGAAGCGATTATCCTAATCAAATCAATAACGTGTTGGCTTTCCCCGGTATTTTTCGAGGGGCCCTTGATAATCGAGTAAGGAAAATTACAGATAAACACAAGTTAGAAGCTGCCAAAGCTTTGGCTTCTTTGGTGAAAAACCCAACTCGTGATAAAATAATTCCAGAGGCGCTTAATCGTCAAGCCGCCAAGGTTGTGGCCGCAGTGTTTGCAAAAAAAGCATAGGACATGGAGCAGGAAACAACACTAAGGGTTATATATGAAAATAAAAAAATAAAATAGTCTCCACAAATCTACAAATAAACTACTTGTCCACCAGTAGGCAAATCTACAAACGTATTTTTCTCTCCCTTTGGAAAAGGGGGATCAAGGGGGATTTGAAAGACTGGCTTATATAAAGAAAGTTTTTCAAATTTCTCCCAGCCCCTCTTTTCTAAAGAGAGGAGCACAAATGATTTGTAAATAATTTGTAAATTTGTAGGATATTAATATGAAAATACATAAACAAAAAATTGAATTTGAAAGCAAGACGCAGTTTGAATTTTTTGACATTACTTCCAAGGTTCAAGATGTGGTGGATGCTTCTGAAGTCAGAGAAGGTTCACTTTTGATTTTTGCTCAGCACACAACGATGGCAATAGCCATAAATCACAATGAGCCAATGTTAATTCAGGATTTTATGCGAGTTTTGTACAAAACCGTTCCTATGGATGATCACTATTCGCATGATTTGTTTGAACTTCGCAAAAATTCAAAATCTGATGGTCGCAGCAATGGGCATTCTCATTGCAAATCATTTCTTATCGGTGTGAGTCAGACCATTCCCATTGAAAAAGGAAAGCTTTTGCTTAGCTCAAATCAGAGTATTTTTGCCATCGAATTTGACGGGTCCAGAAAAAGGGATGTTATCATTCAGGTCATGGGAATCTAATCATCAGGCATAAAATATGGAGCATGAAACATGCAACAAAAATACTCAATGAATTTTGGTTTAATTTGCATTAAGGTCATATGTTGGATGCTGTATGCTCCCAAGAAGGCATGAATAAATTAGTTAAAAATTTGGTGCATGATGGATTATTGCGTACTGATAATGTAATCAAGGCTTTTTCGAAAATACAAAGAAGCGACTTTATCCCATCGGATTTGCTTGCTTGGGGTGAGGCTGATGCTTCCTTGCCAATTGGATTTGGGCAGACAATCTCGCAGCCACTGACGGTTGCATTTATGTTGGAGCTTTTGCAAGTTAAAAGTGGTGATAATGTCCTAGACGTTGGCAGCGGCAGTGGTTGGACCAGTGCGCTGTTGGCGCACATGGTTGGTGAAAAAGGACGGATTTCATCGTTGGAAATAGTCAGAGAACTGTTTGAATTTGGAAAAAAGAATATTGATAAATATAGTTTTGTGAGAAATGGGACGGTGGAGTTGTATTGCCAGTCTGCAAGTCGAGGTTTTGAAAAAAATTCACCCTATGATTGTATTCTCGTTTCAGCTTCAGCGATGGAGGCACCGGAAGCTCTCAAGAAACAATTGAAAATTGGCGGAAAAATGGTGATTCCTATCCGCAGCGAAATTTGGTTTATCAAGAAAGAAGCTGAAAGTGATTTTGCGGTTGAAAAATTTCCCGGCTTTGCTTTTGTTCCATTTGTTAAGTAATCCTAAACTAAGTAATTTACACTTACCTTGTCGTTTCTGTGTTGGCTTGAATCCAGGCCCAAATGCGGTTCTAGATTCATCCTTCAATGGCGGATGGGCTTTTTTAAGAAAATACATATCACGGACTTGTTTGACTTGATATAATATCTTATAAATTTTTAAATTTTTTAAGCATGCTAAGTATTAGAAGAAAAATAAGTATCATAACTCTCGTAATTATTCTTTTGGGAGGGTGTTTTTTTTATACCTACAATAAAGTGTATTATTCAAAAGGTACCGCCAACAGTCCAAAAAATATTTCGATTGAAAAAGGAGACAATGCTTTAGTGGTTGGTCAAAAATTGTCAGAGGCTGGAGTTATTTCTGGCAAATATTACTTTGCTATATATTTGTGGACTTCAAATGAGCTTCACTCAATTGTGGCTGGAGTTTATGAATTTCGGCAAGGAATGCAAATTCCAGAAGTAATGAGAATCGTTACGGGCGGCGAAGTTGTGGAAATGAGGGTTAAAATCACTTTTCCCGAGGGTTGGACAGTAAGGGATATGTCAGACCGCCTCTCGGCTAACAACTTGCCTGGAGCTGATTTTTTGAGGCTTGCAAAAAGACCTGACGGGTCATTGAAAGAAGCGTATCCATTCTTGAAGGAATTACCTGTTGGTGCAACGCTTGAAGGCTATCTTTTTCCAGATACCTATTATTTTTCCAAGGAGGTGACAGCAGCCGAAATCATCAAAAAAATGTTGGACAATTTTTCAGCAAAAGTTGTCGCGGGGATTAAAAATGACTTTGATGGACAAAAAAAATCCTTGTTCGAGCTTGTCACGATGGCTAGCGTTGTTGAAGGGGAAGTCAAAAATGACAGTGATCGCAAAATTGTGGCAGGTCTCTTTTGGAATCGAATTGAAAATCAGATGCCACTTCAAAGTGATGCTACTTTGGAATATGCCTTGGGCACAAACAAAATCCAGCATTCCATTGCAGAAACAAAAACTGATTCACCCTACAACACTTATCAAAACAAGGGTCTGCCTCCAGGGCCGGTTTCAAATCCAGGACAAGCTTCAATTTTGGCAGCGCTTAAACCTCAAAAAAGTGAATATGTCTACTTTTTGAGTGACCCCAAAACTGGCAAAACTGTCTTTGCTAAAACTTTCCAAGAGCATGTTGCCAATAAGGTAAAATATGGCCTGTAAATTTTTAAAAGCTCAATAAAAAATATAAAATTAGAAGCCTTTACAAAAGCCAAAAAAACTGCTATTGTTTTTTGGTGTTCTTTTCAAATTAATAGAAAAATAAGAAACCTTATTTACTATTTTCTGTTCATTGGTGAATTCTTAGGATTTGTATCTCGCATATTTCAAAACATAAAAATGATTAATTATGGAAGTGTTTTTTGTTGGTTTAAAAAATGCCCCTTTTCTTCAGAGCGTACTTGGAGAATATGGCATTAAATCTTTTACAATGCTTGGTTGGAACATCGATGGACTTAATATCGACGAGTTCGCAGGCTTTGAGGATAAGGCAATTCGTCTTGCTAAGTTTAAAATTTTCACAGCAGCTGCCGAAGTACTTCGAAAGTCGAATATGAGTAATGTTCCAGCTGGTCCAAAACTGTATATTGGATTTCACACGATTGCATCATTTCAGAATGAGGAATTGAATTGCGTGAGAACGCAAGAGGAACTCTCGCAGATGCTCAAAAGGCTAAGAAATCACTCGTATAGTTATTATGCTGCTATTTCAGTAGGTGTGACTGATGAGAATGGTCAGATGAAAAAAATTCAGCGCAAATGCTTGATTGTTTATCCTACGATTGCAAATATGTCTGACGATGAAATTTATAAATTTGTCAAAAATATTTCTGATGAAAAAATATTCGATTGTAGCTTTAATTATCGTCCATTAACAAGTGAAATTAAAGATGTTGTAGAAGGCGTCGAAGTTGAAGGCTCAGTCTTTACGAATGCTTTGAAAGTTATCATTCGGGAAATTTTTGCTGAAATTGGAGTTAATTATTGTCCATAATCTCAAACAAGGGGAAGCACGAGCTGCTTCCCCTTAAATTTTTCATAAAATCGCTTTTCTATTTTTTTTATATAAAAAATAGCAGAGTCCCATTTTCACAAAATGTTATTGTGAATTTATGGAGCCCTGCTAGTGGCGAAAAGATGCAAATTTACTTAGGCGATTCGAAAATAAGTAAAACGTAAGCCATCATACGTCAAAATAAAACAAAAAGATCCTACTAGTTTAAAGAAGAAAAGACCACGATCACATTTATAGGAAATGAATTTCTCTTTGCGAGTGATTATGAGTCCTTTCCTGAGGCAGTTGAGTTTGCTAATTGCTAGCTGAATCACTGCTTCTGTTAGAGCCTTCTTTGGCAAAGTCAACTCTGGGGCGGGGAGGAGGGAGGATAATTGAGTCATTTTTATTTGAACTTTATTATAGTTTAAAGAACGAATCAATCTGATACGCAGACTGATAAGATATTAATATCATATTAAGTTATTATGCGCAAGTGAAAAGTGGCATCACAAAAAATTATTTTTTGATGCTTATTCTTTGCCCAACAAAAAGCATTATTATAAGGGCAAAAGCTGTCAGCGCCATGAGTGGGATTGTGACATAGCCAAGTCCAAGCACGAATTTTGTTGCGCAGGAAACAGTTGAGGTCGAACAAGTTGTACTTTTAGGAGAAATATAAATAATATAATTATGCCACAGTGAAATGAGCGCACCGATGCTCGCCAAAAGCAGACTATAAACGATAATCTTGCTTTCTTTCTTTACGAGTGCAAGCCCCAGGAGAATCACTTGGGGATACATGAAAATTCTTTGAAACCAGCAAAGTTCGCATGGTGCAAAACCTGCAATTTGAGAATAATAAAGACTTCCACCTGTGGCTAAGAGTGAAATGACAAAAGCAGCTAAAATCACATTTTTTTCTGACAAGAATTGTGCGGCTATTTTCCTGACATTATTAAAAGAAATTAGGGAAAATACAAGAACCCAGAGGAGAAAAGTTTGGGCCAAAAAAGTGAGAACGGAAAGAATGAGATTTATTGCTTGGGTCATATTTTAGATTATGCGTAATTTATGGTCTTGAATGATTCAAAAGTAACTCGGAATTTTTACGAACTTGCGTTCTTTTTTGGCCATAGAAGCGACAGCGACTCCGAGTACTTAGCCGTAGTCTTGGGCTAAGTGTGTGCTCAAAATAGGATGTAAGTTTGTAAAAATGTTTTCAGGGACATATGCTATTTTTCAAAAGCATGATTTGCGTACGACCCCATATTTTCATGAGTTAATAATTATTATCTAGCAAAGTGAGCGTCCCGATGTGCATCGGGACCGATTCAATGGAGGCAGCAAAGGGGTTAATACCTCACCGACTTAATCGGTGTGAGCTTGTAGGATATAGAGCAAGCCTCAGGGGTATTTTACTATCTAGCAAAGAGAGTCCACCCCGGGGTATTAGTATCCTTTTATTGAGCGAGGGTGCAGCCAGTTTTCTGACTCAAGATTTCAAGCGAAATCTCGCCGCTTTGCCTTGAGCTGTCGGCAAAAATCCAAGTTGGATAGACTTCAATTTTATTATCAGCGCAAATTTGTGCTTGTCCTGTCCCGCCATTTGTGGCGCACTCCACATAGGGCATATTTCTTGATTCACCTAATAGTTTTTTTTGATTCTGGCAGTGTGGACACCAGGAGGCTCCATAAAACTTGGCGCCTTTGTCAGCAAGGCATTGTGCAAAAGTGTCCATGCCGGTGCTCGGTGAATTTTTTTTTGAAACCATAAAATAAGCTCCAGCTGAGATGATCAGCAAAATTACAGCTATGATTGTAGCGATGATATTATTGTTTTTTTTCATAATTTAAAATTAGCTAGTTAACTTAACTTTAAATAAATGGTAGCATTATCGAGAATATTTTACAATAAAAAGCGGCTCTATACTAAACAGCGTGGTGGACAAGTTTAATTTTTATTATCTAGCGAAGTGAGCGAACTGAAAGTAATCTTTCATTTCGCAGTGAGCGACGCAGCAAAGAGGACACGTCGCTCACGAGTGACATGTCTTGCCTCGTGAGACTGAAGGGTCCAGGGCTTGCCCTGGGGTATTAATATCCTTTTATTTCAATAAAGCGGTATTTGATTGTTCCACCCTATGACTAATATTGCTGTCATCCTGAGCGAAGCAGAATTGCGATAGCAATGATGCGTAGTCGAAATGGTCTGAGCCAGTATTTACTCCTTTTAGCACTAAAAATAAGATTCTTCGACTTCGCTACGCTACACTCGCGATGACAAAAACCACCACACGTTTTGACAAAGAGCCACAAAAAAACCACCCATTGACCGGGGTGGCGGCGGTTGTTGCTTAATTGATTTTTTCTGCACTCCTGAGGGTGTTATTTTCGAAATGCGCCACGTACTTACTTTTTTTGATAGAAAAGTTAAGAATAATTGTATCAATTCCCCTGATAAGATATATTTTGAAAATATGTAGCGACTTGCCACCATCGAAAGTTGCGGTGTAATCATAAGTCGCAGGACACTTCTCGAGAGAAGAAATTTTTTCTTGCTTGATTTTTTTGATTGCTTGGCTGAGCATTTCTTCCAGGCTTAGTCTTCTTGGTAACGATTTCATAGCGGCGTATCTCCACTTTTTGGGGAATGATTAAATCGACTGTGTTTTGTTGGTTATTTTTTCGGTGAAGGTTTGCAGTAGGAGTCGCAGTTAAGGCAACCATTTTCGCAAGTTTTTAGTCTGGCTTTGGCAGGAGAAAAATTGTTGGGCCCTTCGTTGAAGGATTGGGAATGGATTTTTTTAGTTCCACAATTTCATAGTCAGCCCTAACGTCAAAGACAAAGCCATTTTTTGGTTTGCCAATTCTCAGATTAATTTCAACCCAAAGAAAATTATCATAAAAATAGTATAATTCTTCGAAATTTTTTAGCTTCTTAAGCTCCTGTATGCTGATTTTAACCTTCCCTTGATCATGCCCGTCACACAATTTCATGATCATCTTGTTGTGGGAATCAGCATTTTGAACAGCAAGGGTGTATGCAGCGATTTCCACGTCAGTAAGCCAACCCTTGCGCTGCTCATCAGGCCCAATCGGCTTCGTTGGTGCTGGTTCAAAGTCGCAAGTTGTCAAAATTTCGTAAAGCGGTCCCAGTAACGGCGATTTTAACAGGGAGTTATTCAACTGTTCAATCGGAAATAAGGAAGCTGTTTTCATGGTTTCTTTCTCTTTTGATTGATGAAAATATTTCAAAAATAACTATAGACAGGTTCGGTCAAAATTTCCTGAAAATCCAGAAAGATGTCACAGATTTCTGTGACGATGTTAGTCAAAGCATCAATACAGGCAGCTGTAAAAACATTAAGGCAGATGCTGATGGCGACCCTGGTATAATCAAAGATATCTTCAATAAATTCAAATGCAAGTCCAGGAAGCTGTTTGATGATAAGATCAATTTCTGGATAAGTTGAGTTTAGTAGGGTAAATGACATGACTTTGAAACTCCTTGCGTTTTAAGAATTAATGAAATGAAAAAGTGGATTGACTTGCCAGTCAAAATCGTGTTATCACATTGTGAAGTTGATTTGATAGCCATTTTCAGATAAACATCTCCCACTAATTCCATTTCTTGAAATACTTTCTGGAATAAGCGTAAAGACTTTTCCAGTCTTCAGTTCAATGTGCATAATGTCTTCATCGACGTATATTATTTTGCATAAATTTGTTTCGATGTTGTCGTTATCGATAGCAATTGAAATCATTTTTTGTGAAAAGATTCTGTTCAAATCTTCGACTGAAAAAGTAATCTCAATGCACTCTTCATTTTTTTTGGGTGTGTCAATGATCACAATTGGCAGCGTGTTTTGGACCAATTGACGGAATTGAGCGTCGGTCAGGGCGCTGTTTTCAACATTTTTGGCAAGTGTGGCCAAAAAATTGCTTGCGGGAATAGTTGTTTTGCGTATATCTCCAGTATCCATGAACTTTCTCCTGGTTAAGTTATTTTTCTCTCGAACAGATTGTCAAAGTGCTTAATTTGCAAATTATAAGATATATTTGAAAAAAGTCAACAGCACGGCTGTTTGCATATTTAAACCAAAGTTTAGGTTTTAGTTGAGGCATGGTAAAATATATTTACAAAGAAGAATCAATTTGAAAGATTCAGACGAAATGTAGCATACTAACAAACTTAAATGATATTTATAACTATGGCTAAAATCAGAATTCCAGCAATTTTTGTTGGTCATGGCAGTCCGATGTCGGCGGAAATTGATAATTATTATGGAAAGCAGTGGCGTGAATTTGGAAAAAAACTCACAAAGCCCAAGGCTATTTTGGTTATTTCGGCGCACTGGAATATTGAAAAAACCGCTGTTTCAGATTTGAAAAATCCGAAGCAAATCTATGATTTTTATGGTTTTCCGCAATGGCTTTATGATTTGAAATATCCAGCCAAGGGTTCTCCGGAGTTGGCTCTTCAAATCAAGAATTTGCTTGCTCCTTTGGTGCAAGTGCAAATTGACAATGAATGGGGGATTGATCATGGTGCGTGGATTCCGCTCGCATCTTTTTTTCCAGCTGGGGATGTTCCAGTGTTGCAATTGAGCCTTGATTCCACCAAACCAACTGAATTTCACTATGCGCTGGGCAAAATGTTGCGGCCATTGCGCGACCAGGGAGTCCTTATTATTGGCAGTGGCGACATCGTTCACAATTTGCGCGAGCTTGAATTTGAAGAAAATGCAAAGCCCTTTCCCTGGGCTGAAAATTTTGAAAAGAAAGTTTTGCAGGCAATTGATGGTCGAAACCACAAAGCATTGATTGATTATGCCAGCTTTGATTCGAAAGCCAGTCTCGCAGTTCCCACAGCTGAACATTTTTTGCCATTGCTATATGTTTTGGCTTTGCAAGAAGATTATGATCAGCTCGAATATTTCGTAGAGGGTATTGCTCATGGCAGTATTTCCATGATGAGTTTTGTTTTGAGGTGAGGTTGACAATTGCTTAATTTGAAAAAAGCACAGTCAAGGACGGTCCTAGACTAAAGCTTAGCTTGTTTCAGGTTAGTCAATAAGAGCGCGGAATAAGGATTTTTAGGTATAAAAAATTACATAGTGGTCTATGTAATTTTAATAATATTTTCTAAAATGTATTTTTGGCTCTTCAGTGATTTTAAATATTTTTCTCTTTGCATGGCTTCACTCCCGGTTGCAAATTTTTCAGTGTGAATAACCTCCAGTGGCCTTCTGTTTTTTGTCGCAGTTACTCGTCCTGAATTATGCCGTTTTATCTTGCTGGCGACGTCATTTGTTTGACCAATATGAAAACGACCATCTTTCAGACTCTTAAGAATGTAGACAAAGAATTCCATAAGATTTCAATACAAAGTTGGGGATGAGGGATTTTCGCGTCATTTGTTCGTTGACACTCACAAATTCCTTGCCCGCGGTGGCGCTGAATGCTCGTATTGAAGGATGATGGATTCCTCCTCACCCAAAATTTCTCGTGAGTACACAGAGAAATTTTTCCTTCGGAGCCTGGGTTTTTTAAAAAGCAAAATCGTTTGCTTTTTAAAAATACCCTTCGAATCCCTTCCGCAATAAATATATACAATAACAAAAGGCATCTTGGGGATGCCTTTTGTTATTGTATTTGTTGGGGATGAGGGATTCGAACCCCCGGAATGACGGGATCAAAACCCGTTGCCTTACCGCTTGGCTAATCCCCAATGTGAGTTTAAAAGTAAAAAGTTATAAAGTTTGTAGAGTAAAAACATGACGAATTGATTCGTGCAACTTTATAACTTTATGAACTTTAAAAACTTTATGAACTATTTCCTATTCAACTATTTGGCCGCCCATGATTCCGATGGCGTTTGAGAGCAGGGAGCTGGTTTCAGAGGGTGCTTTTGGAGTGCTGTTTGCTCCTTGGTGTTGATTCAGACTTGACGCAATGCTGATACCTGCTTCTTGAGCAGTGACAATTTTGATGAGCAAACGTAACCCAAGAATTTTAGCAAAAACTCCTTCAATTGTCAATTTGTTGGCATGCTCATTGAGTTTGTCTTTATGAAATGGAAATTTTGTGGCAATTGTGATGATTCCAAACTCAGCTGAAACCGGTTGGCAGCTTTGTAGTACGGCCGAAATGGAATGATTCAAAACTTTTGTGTCTTTCACGAATTGACTCCAATTTTTTTTGATGTCATTGAGGGTGAAATTTGAATCCGCGATTTGTGCTTCGTTTTTGATCTCTCTGGGTTTTGTGATTTCAATGTTTTCAATTTTTGGCTCAGGATTTTTGTTTCCAATAAGTGGTACCGTCGCAGCGTTTATTGGAGGTTGAATCGTTGGGGAGTCAATTTTTGGCTCCGGCTGGATTGCTTTGGCTGCTTGTATTGTAGGCGAGATATATGCTGCAGTTGGCAAGGGAGCAGCTGCAGTTGGTGCAGATGGGGTTTTCATTGCAGCGATTTCAGGTCGTTGACTCTGGTCAGAGACCGCTTTGATGATGGCCATTTCAAGAGGAAGCTGCGGAATGAAGGCCGATTTAATTTTTCCTTGGATTTCCGTGAAACATTGCACAGTAAAGAGAATTTCTTTGGCCTGGTGACCTTTGGCTTGCGCCAAAAGAGCTTGAGTTTGTTCGCTGGTAAGTTCAAAGGAAAAAAGTTTGGCAAGTTTTTCATCCACACTGACGAGCATAATCTGACGAAGATAATTCAAAAAAGATTTGTTGAAAACATCCAAATCATATCCATCTTGGGAAAGTTGATTGATGAGTGACAAGGCAGCGGTGGTGTTTTTGCTGAAAATGTCAGTAGCTAACGCCTCCAAGGATTGGCGCTTCGTTGTGCCAAGCATTTCTTCAACTATGCTGGCGGTAATGTGCTTTTCTTCAAAAGAAATGACTTGTGCAAAGAGAGACTCGGCATCGCGCATGCCTCCTTCGGATGCAACAGCAATCATTTCAATGGCATCTTTTTCAATAGAAATTTTTTCACTTGCTGCAATAGTTGAAAGTTTTTCGATGATATGTTCAAGTGAAAGGCGAGTGAAATCGTAGCGCTGACAACGCGAGATGATAGTCTCGGGAACTTTGTGAATTTCCGTGGTGGCAAGAATGAAAATCACATGAGCTGGCGGCTCTTCGAGAGTTTTGAGCAATGCGTTGAAAGCTCCAGTTGAAAGCATGTGAACTTCGTCAATGATATATACTTTATATTTTGCGTGTGAAGGTGGAAATTTGACGTTCTCGCGCAGTTCGCGGATGTTGTCTACGCCAGTGTTTGAAGCGGCATCAATTTCGAAAATGTCCAAAGACCTTCCCTCAGTGATGTTTTTGCATATATCGCATTTGAGACAGGGGTTTGCTAAGGTTATATTTGCGAAGCTATTGCTGGTTTCCCTGCTTGACGTATCCGTCCCCGCTTCGCTATGGCGGATGTTCAATTTGTCAGCAGCTCCTTTGTTGCTGGACAAATTGGCACAATTAACCGCTCTGGCAAAGATGCGCGCCATGGTTGTTTTGCCAGTTCCGCGCGGTCCTGTGAAAAGATAAGCATGCGCAACTCGGTCACTCATAATCGAGTTTGAAAGAGTTTGCACAATGTGTTTTTGTCCGATGACATCCGAGAATGTTTGCGGACGATATTTTCTATATAAGGATATTGACATAATTTTATAATAGATATTTACTTAAAACTCACAAATCTACAAATTGGCTGCAAATTTACAAATAAATGCAAGATTACGTATTTAATACTCGTATATATTTTATTCCGTCAGGTATAAAATTAGCTAAGATTGCTAGTTTTAAGTTTGTGATTTTTAAATATTGCTTAACTTGGTCAAGATTATTTTTGGAAAAATGCTTATTTTTTTATCTCGAGGACTATCCTATCTTCAATTAAAAAATCAAGAAAATTTCTTCCTATTATTTTTTCTTTGAACTTTATAGCAAAAGGAACTTAAGTTTTGAATTATATAATCTAGCGAAGTGAGAGGAATGAAAGTACTCTTTCATTTCGCAGCGAGCGACGCAGTAAAAGGTGATTTGCCTACGAGGCTTGACACGTCGCTCACGAGTGACATGTCTTGCCTCGTGAGCCTGAAGTGTCCAGTGCTTGCACTGTGGTATTGATGCCCTTTTATTTTTTGCTCATCCAGTGCTACTCTGAGAGCTTTTTCATAATACTTTTCTTTGTATCAACAACCTAATTCATTGTAGACCTCAAATAGGATTCCTACAATTTTATAGCTCAATTCTTTGTGAATAACTTTTTCTATCTGATTTTATTCCATATTTGTAGATTTGTAGCCAGTTTGTATATTTGTAGGTCTTGTCACTATTCTAGCACATTAAAATTAAAATAAAAAAACTCCCCAAAAGGGGGAGTTTGTGTTATTGTATCTGATTGTTTGTTTCATGATGCATGCTTTATGCTCCATGTTTTTTCGATTATTTCTTAAAGACCCAGAGTTTATAGCCGACAAAGTTCCAGGCAAGGCCAATGATGGATCCGGCGGCGGCTCCAATAGTTCCAAATTGAGCGAGTTGAACAGGACTCAATCCGGTTCTTGCGGCAACAATCAAATTAAAGACAGTTGAGGCTGCAATAACATTAATCAAAAAACCGACGATGCTTACTGCGAAAAATTGCAAGAATTCAGAATTAGTTTGTTTTTCCCCACGCTGATTGAAAGTCCAGTATTTATTCCAAAAATAGCTGCTGATGTTAGCAATAATGAAGGAGATTGATTTAAAGAGGGAATAGAAAGTCACTGCGCCAAACATAGCAGTAGAGGCTGTGATATTGAATTGAGTTGAAAAAAGTACTGCAACCAGCGAGAGCACCCCAAGATCAACAAGCACATTGGAAACACCAATTATGCCAAATTTTGCAATTTGATAAACAATCGAGATTTTTTTCCCAATCATAAAGGCAATTCGCAGTCCAAGCGGTGTGGCAAGTAAGAAAAATGGCACAACCACAATCCAGAATTTTGCAAAAACTGCAGGATAGTTGGTATTTAAAATTGGCAGCAATAAAAGCCCGATCAAAAGTCCTGCTGCGACAGCAAATGCATAGTCTCTTTGTGTTATTCTTATTTCTGTTTTTTTGGTTGACATACAAAATTTCTTTTTTAATTTTTATATTAATTTTATGTACAAGAAACTAAGCCTCCGAGGGGAAGTTTAGCCTCTCAAGATATAAGATTGATTTGATCAATTTTGCATTATCATTAATTCAAAAACGAAGCTTTCTGTTGAGCTTGAATTTCTTTTTCAAGATCTTCGATGTCGGATGTCCACTCATCCTCAATATTTTCAATTTGCTGGGCTGCATTTATTGATGGATTTTCTGCAGGCTCTTCGGTTAAATCTTTTTTCCAAGAATTGAAACCTCCATCAGAAGGGAATCTGCTAGTTGTCTGTGGCGCTTCAAAAGATTCTTGTTCTTGGTTGTCAGCCCGGACGTGTGTTGGTTGAGCTTGCGCTTGAACGGGTTTGAACTCCCCACCTTTTGCCAGCACATTTTCAATTGCAGCCCAGGTGCTATCCAAATCTCGAGGAATCATAATCACAACCTCATCGCCTGGCTCAGCCTTGAAATATGTGATTGAGGCAAGAAGCACGCGGTAAGGTTTTCCTTCTGAAAGAATGAAATAATTTCCTTTTTCATCTTGACTAACAATCCCAATAATGCTCCTGCGATTTGCCGGTCCAATTTGTTTATATATGAAAGATCCGTCAAGAGTGATGGTGAGCTTGAGCAAATCTCCTTCAACGAGTTTTGATTTTGAAGCATAGTTGGCAGGAACGGGATATTGTTTCCCATCTGTTCCGTGCATAATTTGTCCATCGAAAGTTCCTTCAATGATGTTTGCATCTCCGTCGTCAGTTTCTGTCTTTCTTTTTCGTCCAGTCTTTTTCTTTCCTTCCATTTGAAGCAGCATGGCTTTTGCGCTTTGCATGGTTTTTTCAGCGTTTAGAATCATTTGCCGAAGCATTTCGATTTTGTGAGCTTTTTCGCTCTCGCTTATTTCTTCATGCGAATTTTGAGTTGTCATTTTGTTTTTTTCGGAGAAAATCTTGAGTATTTTTTCTCAAGGATTTCCCGCAATTTTTGTTTTTATTATTTAGCGAAGCAAGCATCAATCTTAAGCAGATTAAGCCAGCGACGATAATTTATCTTTTCTTATAAATATTATATCTTATTTTATCTTGGAGTGCAACAGCGAATTAGTAAATTTTTCAAAGATAATACGTAGTACATTTAAGTGGGCAAATAAGTTCAAGATTAGTGTGCTATAATAGTCAAATAAATATTTATTTAGTATGCAACTTATATGGAAAAAAATATCACCGATATTATGGCTAATAATTTTTGGATAATTATTTTAATCTTGTTTTGGACTTTGCCATGGAAAGCAGCTGCCCTTTGGCGCAGTGCGCGAAGAGCTCAATTGGGTTGGTTTCTGGTGATGATAGTGCTTAACACGCTCGGAATTTTGGAAATAATCTACCTTTTCTTTTTTAGTGCCAGACACAAAGAACAACCAGCGCAGGTAGCTTCAGAATTTGAATCAAAATCAAATATTCCTCAATGTAAAGTGAAAGTCAGCAATTCTCGCAAAGTCATTTTATAGTGGATTTTGATATGGTAAATATGGTGAGCTGCATATTTTTTGCATTCGAACAATTGAAAAACCCCAATCTCAGTGACTGGGGTTTTTGTTGAAAAATCGTTGTTTTTATGATTGTTATGCCACTTTTCTGGCCTGGATTTTTTTGGGGATAATTAGTTTTTTAATTTCCTCGATGGTTGCAGACTGTTTGTGATTGTGGTGCTCAATGTTTTGCTTAGACGTATTTGGGAAACCTTTTTCATTGAGTTTCCGCATCGCAAGGGTGTTGACTTGTTTTCTGAGGCTGGGATTGCCTTGATGTAGGTGAATAAGGATGATGCAGGTTTCAACAGGAATAAGTTTTTGGCTGATTTTTTCACTAAGTTGTTTTTCTGTCAAAACTTCATGCTGTCCAATGTTTTGCAAAAAATCTTCATCTTTCATTAGATGTGAGTGCAAAATCAAATCATTCACAACAAAAATTTTCTTCTCATTGCTGTGCTTACATCCATTGATGTCATGGCGTGTTCTTGTTGGTTTTCCAGCTGGTACTTTGTTTCGCATAGTGCTCCTCGTTAAATTCACGAAAAGATATTTGTATGTTTTTGTCAAAGTGCATTTTTAGAATGCAATATTTAGTCTAGCATTGTTCCAAATTCTTGTCAAAAATGCGCATCAAATCATCTAAAATGACACCAAGAGCCTTCCTGATACATCATCTAAAATGACACCCAAATTCATGGTAAAGTACGGAGTTAACTTTTAACCCCAAAACAAGCCATGAATAAAGAAGCTAA
>Ga0194047_10001071_pt1 | contig 17342 bp, 13 predicted proteins | sample JunL225m_MetaG_2_FD_160070 | JGI IMG/M metagenome (GOLD analysis project Ga0194047, IMG submission 160070) | Anoxic zone freshwater microbial communities from boreal shield lake in IISD Experimental Lakes Area, Ontario, Canada - Jun2016-L221-5m | ecosystem: Environmental > Aquatic > Freshwater... | reverse complement strand
GTACTAATGCAGAGCTGAACCAGGTATCGAGTACATCAGGATCGCGATTGAGTGAGCCGGTATAGCCAGCTTTTGTAGCTTGAGCTCTAGCGTCGTCTTCTGAGCGCGCGACAAAGATTTGCCCATCATCACCATACCAAGCGGGGATTTGATGGCCCCACCAGAGTTGACGAGAGATGCACCAGTCTTGGATATTCTCTAGCCACTGGGTGTAGGTGTTGATCCAGTTTTCCGGAACAAGCTTGATGTCGCCTTTAGTCACTGCATCTAAAGCGGCGCGGGCAATGGATGAACCTGGTTGATATTGGTTATCTAGACTCGGTTTGGACATCGCTACAAACCACTGATCTGTGAGCATCGGCTCGATAATGGTTTGTGTACGATCACCGCGCGGTACCATCAGTTTATGGGGTTGTACTTTTTCTAATAGCCCAGCAGTATCAAGATCAGCAACGATTTGTTTGCGAGCGGTAAAACGCTCCAAGCCTTGGTAGACGGCAGGCGCATTCTCATTAATCTTCGCATCTAAGGTGAGGATGTTGATGAGTGGTAATTGGTGACGTTGCCCAACCGCATAGTCATTAAAGTCATGTGCAGGAGTCACTTTCACGACACCGGTACCAAAGTTCACATCTACATAGTCATCGGCAATGATCGGAATTTCACGATTGCATAAGGGCAGTTTGACAGATTTACCAATGAGATGTTTGTAGCGTTCGTCTTCTGGGTTTACCATGACCGCAACGTCACCCAGTAAGGTTTCTGGGCGAGTAGTAGCAACCGTGAGATGTCCTGAACCATCAGTCAATGGGTAGCGGATATGCCACATCGAACCATCTTCTTCTTCGCTGACTACCTCAAGATCAGATACGGCAGTGCCTAAAACCGGATCCCAGTTCACAAGCCGTTTGCCGCGATAAATTAAACCTTGCTCGTGTAGTCGTACAAATACTTCTACTACCGCTTTGGACATTTTGCTGTCCATCGTGAAATATTCTTTACCCCAATCAATCGATGCACCAAGGCGACGAATTTGACGAGTGATCGTATTTCCAGAAGTTTCCTTCCACTCCCATACTTTTTCTAAAAATTTCTCACGACCTAAATCATGGCGAGAAACTTTTTGTGCATCGAGTTGACGTTCCACCACAATTTGCGTGGCAATACCAGCGTGATCAGTGCCCGGTACCCAAAGGGTATTTTGTCCAGACATACGAGCATGACGAATCAAGCCATCCATGATGGTTTGATTAAAGGCATGACCCATGTGAAGGGTCCCGGTGACATTCGGAGGCGGCAGCTGAATAGAAAAATCATCCTTGTTGGGATCCATACTGGCGTCAGCAATCCCTCTACGTTCCCACTCTGGACCCCAATAGGCTTCAATCGGAGCGGGTTCGTATGATTTGGCGAGTTCGTCTACCGAACTGGTCGCCGAAGAATTAGGGGTATTTGAGACATTTGGCATAAGAGGCAAATTATAATTGGGACAATGTACTCAGACTTGCTCGCGAACCTCAATCCAGAACAGCGCGAGGCAGTAACCCTCCCGCCCATCAATGAAAATGGCCAGGCCCAATCCGCCATGATTTTGGCAGGGGCGGGCAGCGGTAAGACGCGCGTACTCACTACCCGTATCGCTTGGCTCATCCAAACCGGACAAGTTTCCCCCATTGGAGTCTTGGCAGTGACCTTTACCAATAAGGCTGCTAAAGAGATGATGCTTCGCCTAAGTGCGATGTTGCCCATTAATACTAGGGGAATGTGGATAGGCACTTTCCATGGACTTTGCAATCGTTTATTACGAGCCCACCATAAGGAAGCTGGTTTACCTTCTACTTTTCAGATTCTGGACACTCAGGATCAGTTATCCGCCATTAAGCGACTTCTCAAAGGCCTAAAAGTCGATGATGAAAAATATCCACCTAAGCAACTCCAGTACTTTATTGCACACGCGAAAGAGCGTGGCCAGCGCGCCAAGGATTTGTCAATAGGGGATGATTTTCAGGCGAAGATGGCGCAACTGTATGCTGCCTATGATGAGCAATGCCAGCGTGAAGGCGTAGTCGATTTTGCTGAACTCCTGTTGCGTAGCTATGAATTACTCAAACACAGTGAGCCCATTCGGACGCATTATCAAGAACGCTTTCGTCATATATTGATTGATGAGTTTCAAGATACCAATGCCTTGCAATATGCATGGCTCAAATTATTGTCTGGGCATGAGGCTAGTCGTATTAATGTCAGTGGCATGGGTAGTAGCTCAGTTTTCGCGGTAGGTGATGACGATCAAAGTATTTATGCTTTCCGCGGAGCAGATGTTGAGAATATGCGTCTCTATGAAAAGCAATACCATCCCATGATGGTGAAGCTGGAGCAGAACTATCGCTCCCATGGTCATATTCTGGATACCGCAAATCACTTGATTGCAAATAATTCAGAGCGCTTAGGTAAGAACCTACGAACGGATGCTGGACATGGTGAGCCAGTCCGCATCTACGATGCTCCCAGCGATCATGCCGAGGCTGCTTGGCTTATCGATGAAATCAAAGCATTGGTCAGTAGCGGTATCAAGCGTACTGAGATTGCTTTACTTTATCGCAGTAACGCGCAATCACGCATCATTGAGCACGCATTATTCTCTGCTGGAATTCCGTATCGCGTATATGGTGGCTTACGATTCTTCGAGCGTGCAGAAATTAAACATGCACTGGCTTATTTACGCCTGCTTGAAAATCCTAACGATGACACTTCATTTTCGAGAGTCGTTAATTTTCCAACGCGAGGGATTGGCGCAAGATCCATTGAGGCCTTGCAAGATGCAGCCCGAAGTCAACAGTGCTCTTTGTATTTAGCAGCTTCGTCTTTAGAAGGTAAAGCTGGCGCATCGCTAGGCGGGTTCGTGCGTTTGGTAGATCACATGCGCGAAGCTACTCGCCACAATACCTTGCCTGAAACAGTTGAGTTTGTCATTCAGCACAGTGGCCTGATACAGCATTATTTGACGGAGCGCGAAGGCCAAGATCGCGTTGAGAACTTACAAGAATTAATTAATGCTGCCACCGCTTTTATTGCGGAAGAAGGTTATGGTCAGGATGCTGCGGCAGCAATGTTGCCTAGTGAAAATGCACCTGGGGCAGTAGAGATATCGCCACTGGCTGCTTTCTTATCTCATGCCTCCTTAGAGGCGGGTGATAACCAGGCTCAAGCGGGACAAGATGCTGTTCAACTCATGACGGTGCACTCTGCCAAGGGTCTGGAATTTACCTCTGTCTTTATTACAGGATTAGAGGAGGGTTTGTTTCCACATGAGAATAGTGTGAATGAGCAAAATGGCCTTGAGGAAGAGCGCCGCTTAATGTATGTTGCAATTACACGTGCTAAAGAGCGTTTGTATCTCTCGCATACTCAATCCCGTATGTTGCATGGTCAAGTTCGCTACAACATGCCATCCCGCTTTCTTGAAGAGTTGCCTGAAGAATCTTTAAAGTGGCTCACCCCCAAAGCAAAAGATGCACGGTGGGGCGGCAGTACTAGATCAGGACCCACTTGGCAAGATGGTTATACGCGTCAACGCGAGTATGAATCCAATGATTTTTTTGATTCAGGTAGTGAGCGACCAAGGCCTACAAAGCGGATTGGCTCAGCCTCTACCGAAGTGAGGAGACTGGCCGTGCCACCCAGAGGAGATTACCCATTTACCATTGGTCAGAATGTATTTCATACCAAGTTTGGTGAAGGTCGCGTTACTGGCTTGGAGGGTGTTGATACCGATGCCAGAGCACAGGTGAACTTTAAGCGCCACGGTGTGAAGTGGTTGCAGCTCAGTATTGCAAAGTTAGCAGCAATCGACTGAGCTCAACCTCGCTTAGACTGGCAAAACTTCATCCTCTGTAAAGCAAGCTTTCCAGCTTGCAAAGAATGAGCAATGCATGATTGTCAGACCTGCCATGGAGATGGGCGCGATCACAAATGAGGCTGCCTGACCTAAATTGAGCGCATCAAATGTCATGCCCACCGTGAGCGGAAGACCAATCAAAACAGCACTCCAGATAGCAAGATACAAAAAGAATGCGCCACGATTTGACCAGCAAGCAAGTGCGCTAGAAAATAGCGCTTGAGCTACTGACATATCAGACCAGGCAATGAGAACGGGTGAGAACCACATCAACATTGCTATTGGGATGTATAGAAGTGCGCCAAAAAATAACACTAAATAAATTTGGCGCAGCGCTTCCGTAGTAACTGCTTTATCACTTGTCATGAGCGGTAATAGCAACTCAAAATCAACTACGAGACTAAGAGTGAAGCTAAGCGTTAGGATGAGTGCGGCATATACCAAGCCCAACTGCAAAATGCGTTTACGAATCAGGGGAGTAGACTGCAAGGCAACCAGATATACCATCGGTCGAATACGCTCTTTTAGAATCGCTTGGCGACAAGCCGTTAGAAAACCAACGGATAGGGTGGGTGTCAGTATTAGTACAGCAAATACCCCAATCACTGGAACGATGACAGCTAGCTGGGCAGCAAATACGTATATGAAGATCAGCATTAAAAAGCCTAATGGACTTTGCTTAAAGAGCCAAATTCCTTGTCGTATCCAGGTATAACCTTCTTTGGGTGCAACAGTATTGAGTTTCATATTGAGCGACGGCTTAAGAGAATGTGTTCGAAGTGTGTAGGGTCATGCGGTGTCAACATTTGGGCATCGCGCGGTAAATAGAAATCCCATAGGCGCGAAATCCAAAAACGTAGTGCTGCAGCACGCAACATCAAAGGCCAACTAGCCTGTTCTTCTGTTGTCAGTGGGCGTACAGATTGATATGCGTTCATCAAAGCATTTAAATGTTCTGGATCTAAATCTTGTTTGTTTTCAGCAAGGCACCAATCATTAGCTGTTACTGCTAAATCGAAAAGCCACTTGTCTGTGCCAGCAAAATAAAAATCAAAGAAGCCACCCAAATGATCATTTGCGCTATCTGTCGCGTCTTTAGGGTCAAACAATACGTTATCCCTAAATAAATCACAATGACTTGCTCCAGCAGGAAGCAAAGCATATTGGTTGGAGCCAAAAAATTGTTCTTGAATGGATAATTCAGTACTGAGCAATTCTTCTTGAGTAGGCTCTAAGTAAGGCAAGATCAGCGGAACCGTTTTTTGCCACCATCCAAGGCTGCGTAAGTTTTCCTGAGTCCTAGAAAAATCCTTTCCTGCGAGATGCATCTTCGCGAGCATTTCACCTACAAGGGCGCAATGCTGAGCCTTTGGCTGCAGGCGAGATTGGCCTGGGAGCTTGGTAACAATTGCCGCGGGCTTGCCTTTGAGAGAAAACAAAATCTGACCTTGCTTATTCTCAATGGGTTTAGGAACGGGAATGCCCTGGATCGCCAAGTGGCGCATTAATTCTAAGTAGTAAGGTAGTTGCTCTGCAGATAGGCGCTCAAAAATGGTGAGAACGTATTCCTGTTTTTTGCCATCAAGTTCGGTATCTAGAAAGAAATTTGAATTTTCGATACCACCATGGATGCCGCGTAGTCCTGTGGCTAGGCCGATATTGAAGTCACGAGAAATCCAGTCAGAGATGTCGCTTAATTCAATCGGGGTAAATACAGCCATAGATTGCTAAGTGGTAATTAGAAGGGAATGCTAATGCTGGGGACGCTTAGCAAATCCGTTTCTTTGGGAACGCCAGGCATGACAGAAGTAGGCGGCGCCATTTCATAGCTGGTATAGGGTGTTTTGACGTCTACTTGGGTAGGTGCATTGATATCCTTGTATTCGGTTATCTCAGTGCCATTCGTAGCCTTGTATTGGTAGCTTGGTTTGCGACCCTCGGGCGCGTTAATCACGCCGGTTGCGCTAACACTTGGTGCTAGGGGTTGGTTATTAATCCGATTGAGTTCAGCCGGACTTAGGGCCTGACTGTTATTCTGAGCTTGGGTCAGGCTAGTACCAAAGAGTCCAAAACAGACTAAAAAGCTCATCAGAGCAAGGTTTTGGCTGAAAAAATGGCCAATTAAGTTATTAAGAGCATGCATCATTTTTCACCTTTTAAAGCCTACTCAGGGACGGTTACTTAACCAGTCCTGTAGGCAATTCACAACTAGATTGTACGATTGCGGTATGACTAAACATAGACTCTTGTTGGTAGACGGTTCTAGCTACCTTTATCGCGCCTTCCATGCCATGCCAGACCTACGAAATGGGGCTGGCGATCCCACTGGTGCTATCTATGGGATGGTCAATATGATGCGTCGGGCTCGTTCCGAAATCAAGGCTGACCATATTGCTTGCGTTTTTGATGCGAAAGGGAAGACTTTTCGCGATGAAATGTACCCCGAGTACAAAGCGCATCGCTCGCCCATGCCGGAGGATTTGGTTAAACAAATTGAGCCCATTCATGCAATGGTCAAGGCAATGGGTTGGCCAGTATTAATGGTTTCGGGTGTTGAAGCCGATGATGTGATCGCCACTTTATCTTGCCAGGCTACTCAAGCGGGTTGGGAAACCATTATCTCGACTGGCGATAAAGATTTGGCCCAATTGGTTAATCTATCTGTCACCTTGATTAACACGATGACTAATGAAAAACTCGATATCGATGGCGTCATTGAAAAATTTGGGGTGCCACCGGATTTGATCGTGGATTACTTATCAATCATTGGTGATGCAGTCGATAACGTTCCAGGAGTTCCGAAAGCGGGTCCGAAAACTGCTAATAAGTGGTTGGCAGAATTTGGCAATCTTGATAACTTGATGGCAAATGCAGATCAAGTCAAAGGCGTTGTTGGTAATAATTTACGCGCCTCATTGGATTGGTTGCCACAAGCACGCCAACTGATCACCGTTAAAAAAGATTGTGATCTCTCCCCCCATTTGCCCGGTCTAGATGATTTGCATGCCAAGCCAGAAGATGCGCAACTCCTACGTGATTTATTTGAGCGCTACGCTTTTAAATCATGGCTACGTGATGTAGAAAAGCGCCTGGAAAGCCCTTCAGATAGGCCTCTAGAGGTGGACAGTGCAGTAGATTTAGCTGGCTCGCCGATCGCCCAAGAAGAGCTTGAGGAAAGAAAATCTCGTACGATTGCATCATCGCCCACTAAGGCTTTATCGCAAGACACTACGGATTTGCAAGATGCCATTGAGCGTCAATACGAATGTGTGGTCGATGAAGCTGGATTAGAGAAGTGGTTGAAAAAAATTGAAGCATCTTTACTGACTGCAGTCGATACTGAAACAACCAGTCTGGACGCATTAGCTGCAGAGTTAGTAGGCATTTCTTTATCAGTAAGGCCTGGTGAGGCTTGTTACATACCGGTAGCGCATCGTAACGGTGAAGTGCAATTGGATAGAGAATACGTTCTCTCACGCATCAGGCCATGGCTAGAGAATGCGGATCGTCTAAAAGTTGGACAGAATCTCAAGTACGACATTCATATTTTTGCCAACTATGGCATCACACTCCAAGGTGTTGCATTTGATACTTTGCTCGAGTCTTATGTGCTCGAATCTCACATGCCCCACAATATGGATAGCTTGGCTGAACGCCACCTGGGAATGAAAACCATCCGTTATGAGGAGGTCTGTGGCAAGGGTGTTCATCAGATTGGTTTTGATCAGGTTGACCTTGCGGTCGCGACAAACTACGCGGCGGAGGATGCGGACATTACCTTGCGCCTCCATCTAGAGCTTTGGCCACAGATTCAGGAAAATCCCGGACTGCTCTATATCTATGAGCAGATAGAAATGCCCGCCATGCGTGTTCTGGGAATCATGGAGCGCAATGGTATTCGGATTGACTCAGCTTTGCTGGCCAAACAGGGTCAGCAGGTTGGTAAACGCTTACTTGAGTTAGAGGGAGAAATTCATCAACTGGCGGGTCAGCCCTTCAATATTCAGTCGCCTAAGCAGATCGCGGAGATTTTATTTGGCCAACTGGAATTACCGGTAATCAAAAAGACGCCTTCTGGCGCACCATCAACTGATGAAGAGGTATTGCAAAAATTAGCTGAAGACTATCCCTTGCCAGCGCGCATTTTGGATTACCGAAGCTTGGCTAAATTAATGTCAACCTATATTGAAAAACTGCCGCGCATGGCAGATCCCAAGACGGGTCGTGTTCATACGAATTTTTCTCAAGCTACTGCTGTTACAGGTCGCCTGGCTTCAAGTGATCCCAATTTGCAAAATATTCCCGTACGCACTGAAGAAGGACGCCGTATCCGAGAGGCATTTATTCCTGCACATGGTTGCAAACTTTTATCTGCTGACTATTCACAAATTGAATTGCGCATCATGGCGCATATTGCTGAGGATGAAAATCTTCTAGAAGCATTTAGGACTGGCAAGGATGTGCATCAAGCAACTGCTGCTGAGATCTTTGGCATTGCTTTGGATGATGTCAATTCTGAGCAGCGTCGTTATGCCAAAGTGATTAACTTCGGATTAATTTATGGCATGAGTGCTTTTGGTTTGGCAGGTAATCTAGGCATTGAGCGCTCAGCAGCACAAAACTACATTGCCAAGTATTTCGATCGCTATCCAGGGGTTGCCCAGTATATGGAGCGCACTCGCCTGGAGGCACGTGAGAATGGCTATGTAGAGACGGTTTTTGGTAGACGTCTTTGGCTTCCTGACATTAAAGGCTCCAATGGGCCCCGTCGCCAGGGGGCCGAGCGTGCTGCCATTAATGCTCCAATGCAAGGCACAGCTGCCGATTTAATCAAGTTGGCGATGATTGCTAGCCAACACTGGCTTGAAAAAGAGAAGTTAAAGACCAAGATGTTGTTACAGGTTCATGATGAATTGGTATTTGACGTGCCATTGGATGAGTTGGAGCTTTTACAGGCGAAGTTACCAGATTTAATGTGTAATGTAGCCGCACTCAAAGTTCCCTTGGTGGTTAGTATTGGGGTTGGCGATAATTGGGAAGAAGCACATTAAAACGGAGACAAATGATGAATGACAAAACACAAAATAGCAGAAGATCTTTTATGAAGGCATCGGCAATTGGTGCAACCGGAATTGGTATCGGATTTGTGGCTGCATCCGAGCCCGTCATGGCTGCTGCTATTGAAACCGATTTCAAGGGCATTAAAGCAGGCGAACAAATGATTCCGGTTGGCAGTTTTCAGATGCCAGCCTATGTATCTCGTCCTGAAGCATCCAAAGGCTCACTGCCTATCGTGATTGTGATTAGCGAAATCTTTGGCGTGCATGAGCATATTGCTGACATCACAAGACGTTTTGCCAAGCTTGGCTATCTTGCCATTGCGCCCGAGAAATTTACACGTGCTGGCGATCCTAATTCTTATGGAACGGTGGCGGAGATTCAAAAGAATATTGTGGCCAAAACAACGGATGCACAAGTGATCAATGATTTTCAGGCTGCTTTAGTGTGGGCTGGAAAAAATGGTGGTGATCTCAAAAGAGTGGGTGTGACTGGCTTTTGTTGGGGAGGGCGAATTACTTGGCTTGTCGCTACCTTGCCACAAGTACGGGCAGGTGTAGCCTGGTATGGTCGTTTAATTGGCGAAAAAACTGAAGGCAACCCACGTCATCCAGTCGAAATTGCTGCCGAGCTCAAAGCGCCTGTTCTGGGTTTATATGGCGGCGCTGATACTGGTATCTCATTAGAAAGTGTGGAGCAAATGCGCACCGCTTTGGCAGAAGCAGCACCTAAAAATCCTGCGGCTAAGGCATCCATGATTGAGGTGTATCCAGATGCACCACATGCCTTCCACGCAGACTATCGTGCCACTTATCGCGAAGGTCCTGCAAAAGATGGCTGGGAAAAGTGTTTGGCTTGGTTTAAGAAAAATGGGGTAGCTTAAACCGCATGTCGGTTTTACAAACCATTCTTTTAGTAACCGCGCTGGCAGGAACTGCTAGCGTTTTGGTAGCTGCCAGCTGTTCTTTGGCATTGCTGTCTAAGATGGTAAACAATATGGTGAGTTTGTCGGTGGGCATCTTATTGGCCACCGCCTTGCTCCATTCCCTACCTGAAGCATTTAGCATGGAGGGCGCCAGCCCTCAATTACTGTTTGCTACTTTGCTAGCTGGCTTACTGGGATTTTTCTTACTCGAGAAAATTGCACTCCTTCGCCACGATCATCATCATGAGGGGGATGGTCATCACCATCATGATGGACACGATGCAGAGAATGCTGGGCGTAGTGGTTGGATGATTTTGGTGGGTGACGGCATTCATAATTTTGTTGATGGTATTTTGATTGCCGCCGCTTTTATGGCCGACTATCAAGTGGGTATCTTTACTGCGATTGCCATCATTGCCCATGAGATTCCACAAGAGATTGGCGATTTCATTGTCTTGCTTAACGCTGGCTTCTCAAGAGCTCGTGCTCTGCTTTACAACTTTATTTGCGGCTTATCAGCAGTCATAGGTGGTGTGTTGGCTTATTTTTTCTTAGAGAAGGCGCATACGGCAATGCCTTATTTATTAGTTATTGCTGCAAGTAGCTTTATTTATATTGCGGTGAGTGATCTCATTCCGCAAATGCATCGTCGTCCACACTGGGCGGAATCTTTACGTCAAACGGTCTTAATTGCGTGCGGAGTTGGATTTGTCATCCTCTTGTCTTTGCTGCACTAAAGTTCGATTGGCCTATCAGGATCAGAGCACCACTCGCTCCAACTGCCTACATAAAGACGTGAGCCTTTGAGGCCAGCAGCCTCCATGGCTAAGAGGTTATGGCAAGCGCTCACACCAGAGCCGCATGAATGGATGACTTCGGAGGCTTTAGTAGTACCTAATAATTCTAGATACTGTTGATAGAGTTGCTTGGGCGCTTTGAAGCTAGTGGCTGATAAATTATTTTTAAAAAAATGATTGATTGCGCCAGGGATATGGCCACCGATGGGATCGATGGTTTCATTTTCACCATGAAAGCGATCATTAGATCTTGCATCGAGCACTATATTTTTCTTGGAAGCTATATTGCTGATGAGTTCATCAACCAGTGCCAGGCCAAAATACGGCATGGGTGATTGTGGGTGTGAGCTTGGGGTGGGCTGGCGAGGAACACTGCCCATTGGACCATTCCAGGCATCTAAGCCACCATCGAGAACACGAACATGGGCATGTCCAGTTGCTTTGAGCATCCACCACAAACGACTGGCGTATACCGAACCTTGTTTGTCATAAGCAACTACCAGGGTATTGGCACTGATACCAAGGCGTGTTTTAGTTTGTGCCCATGCTTCTGGACTTGGTAGTGGATGGCGACCATTACTACCCGTTTTAGGACCTGATAAATCTTGATCAAGGTCTACATAGATGGCCCCTAGCATGTGACTTTCTTCGTAGGCTTTTCTGCCGGCTTCTGGGTTTGTTAAATCAAAGCGGCAATCACACAATAAGACATTCTCACCACTATTGATGATTTCTTCTAACTGGTTTGCGGTAATTAGAGGAGTCATAAAGCTTCCTAAATGGGTGTGTTGGGAACTGCCTTAATTATGCGCCTTGAAAGTTCATCACGCGGCGATACCATTCATGAAAATGTTGCATTCCGTCCTCCATCGGGCTTTGGTATGGCCCAATCTCATTAACGCCACGTGCTAGCAGTGCAGCGCGCCCAGCATCCATGCGTTCCGCGATCTCATCATCTTCTATGCAGGTTTCCATATAGGCAGCACGTTCTGCTTCAACAAATTCACGCTCAAATAGAGCAATTTCTTCAGGGTAATAAAACTCAACAATGTTGCGGGTTTTATTAGGGCCTAGTGGGTGCAAAGTAGAAATACAAAGGACACCGGGATACCACTCCACCATGACGTTGGGGTAGTAGGTTAACCAGATGGCACCATGTCTTGGGGTCTTTCCCTCATATTGACGTAGGACTGCTTCATGCCATTTTCGATAATTGGCAGAACCAGGCGTTTCCAGATCTTTATGGATGCCAACCGTTTGCACGCTGTGCCAATCACCAAATTCCCAATGTAAATCTTCACAAGAAACAAATTTGCCAAGGCCTGGATGAAAAGGAACAACGTGGTAGTCCTCGAGATACACCTCGATGAACGTTTTCCAGTTGTAATTGCAGTCATGCACCTCTACATGGTCAAGCATGTATCCATCAAACTCCAAATCCTCTGCAACTCCCAGATTCGCCAAATCACTACGAACATCGCGTGGACCCTCAAATAAAAGTCCTTGCCAGTTTTGTAAGGGGGATTTACCTAGGTTAAGACAAGGTTTGTCTTCAAAGTGAGGAGCACCTAATAAATTACCCCCTAAGTCATAGGTCCAGCGATGCAGCGGACACACAATATTTTCAGCTGTGCCGCGACCATTGAGCATAAGTGCTTGGCGATGGCGGCAGACATTAGAGAGTAGTTCAACACCCTGGGCATTACGAACCAATAAACGACCTTCATTTTCAGAGGTCAATGTTTGGTAAGAGCCAAGGTCGGGAACCATGAGTTCATGGCCGACATAGCCGGGCCCCTGCTTGAAAAGCAGATTGATTTCTCGCTGATATAAGTCAGCGTCAAAATATGCCGAAACCGGCAGTTGTAGATTGGACGGCGCAAGCTTCTGCGCGGTAGCCAGATTAGTCATTCTCCCCACCCCCGAAAACGTCAGCCGAAGCTAAGCGGAATAACCAATCCAACCATCGACGGATCGATATTGGAAAGGAAGGGTAGGATTATACCCATTTAGACCTCGTCTGCCTTGTATAGGTGGGGCTAAAATGGGGAAAACATCAAGGAACCGTATATGCCAGCCAAGAAGTCTGAGAGTCAAAACCCCGGCCTTGTAGTCCAAATCGACCCTGATTTACGCTACGAGCAGGCAGTCAAAGAGCTTGAAAAGTTAATCTCCGATATGGAATCTGGAAAGTTTTCTTTGGAGGAAACACTTTTGGCCTATCAACGCGGCGCAGCTTTACTGAAGCATTGCCAAGCAGTGCTTGCACAAGTGGAGCAACAGGTAAGAGTATTCGAGGCTTAATGAGTTCTGTTGATCTATTTCAGGAGTGGCTTACTTCCCACTCTGCGCGCACTGAGGCAGCCTTAGACGTCTTATTGGATTCTGCGCAAACCAATCCACTACGCTTGCATGAGGCTATGCGTTATGCCGCTCAAGGTGGCGGCAAGCGTATTCGACCATTATTAGTTTATGCCGCTGGGCAGTTGAGTGATGATCAAAGCACATCTAAAAAAAACGCATTAGATGCTGCGGCAGTGGCTATCGAATGTATTCATGCCTATTCATTAGTGCATGATGACATGCCTTGTATGGATGATGATGATTTGCGTCGTGGTCGTCCTACCGTGCATAAAGCATACGATGAGGCTACCGCTCTCTTGGTCGGCGATGCTCTGCAAACACGTGCCTTTGAAATCTTGGCAAATGCAAACTGTGGGGCGGATGTACGTCTTGCCATGATTAGTGCTTTAGCGTCTGCATCCGGATCAAGAGGCATGGCGGGAGGCCAAGCGATTGATTTAGAAAGCGTTGGTAAGAAATTAGATTTAGCGGGTTTAAAACAAATGCATGCTATGAAGACGGGTGCATTATTGTCGTGTGCAGTTCAATTGGGCGGCATTGCTGCACAGCTTAATGCAACAGAGATGGCACGCCTTCAAGATTATTCTCAAGCACTAGGTTTGGCATTTCAGATCGTAGATGATGTACTCGATGTGACTGCTGATAGTCAAACCCTTGGAAAAACAGCGGGTAAGGATGCCATCAACGATAAGCCAACCTATGTGACCTTGATGGGTTTAGACTATGCACAGAAAACGGCACAAGAATTACAAGAAACTGCCATTGCAAGCTTAGATAGCTTTGGTAGTAAAGCGCAAGCCCTGAAAGATTTAGCCTTTTTGGTTGTGAACCGAGGCAAATAAGTAGATATTCTTTAGATTCAATGACTTTAGACTCCATTAACTTCCCTGGTGATTTAAGAAAGCTGACTCGAGAAGAGCTTCCTGCTCTTGCAGATGAGTTGCGCCAATTTATTTTGGATTCGGTTTCTAAAACTGGCGGACATCTTTCTTCTAATTTAGGAACGGTTGAGCTATCCATCGCTCTGCACTACGTATTTGATACTCCGGATGACCGCATCGTATGGGACGTTGGGCATCAAAGCTACCCACATAAGATATTGACGGGTCGCCGCGAGCGCATGGGGACATTACGTCAATTTCAAGGCCTCTCTGGATTTCCACAGCGTGCTGAAAGTGAATTTGATGCTTTTGGGACGGGCCATTCTTCTACTAGCATCTCTGCGGCTATGGGCATGGCTCGTGCATTTCAAACTAAGGGCGAAGATCATGTAGCGGTAGCCGTCATTGGTGATAGCGCAATGACAGGTGGTATGGCATTTGAGGCAATGAATAATGCAGGGGTGTACGAAGACTTACCGCTCGTTGTTATTTTGAACGATAACGATATGTCGATCTCTCCAGCAGTGGGCGCATTGAACCGTCATCTTGCAAGATTACTGAGCGGTAATATTTATTCAGCGACCAAAAAAGGAATTGATAGCGTTTTATCTATTGCACCGCCTTTGCGTGAGTTTGCTAAACGTCTTGAGGATCATGCTAAAGGCATGGTCTCACCCTCTACTATTTTCCAAGAGTTCGGATTTAACTACTTTGGTCCCATTGATGGCCATGATTTGGATGCCTTGATTCCGATGTTACAAAACGTACGCCGCTTAGCCCTAGAGGGTCGGGGCCCACAGTTCTTGCATGTCGTGACACGTAAAGGCCAAGGCTATGAATTGGCTGAGGCCGATCCTGTCCTGTATCACGGCCCCAGCAAATTTAACCCTAAAGAAGGTGTTAAAAAATCATCTGCTTCAAAAATGACGTTTACCCAGGTATTCGGTGAGTGGTTATGTGATATGGCGCATGCTGATCCATTATTGGTGGGCATTACACCAGCGATGCGCGAAGGCTCTGGCCTAGCGGCGTTTGAGAAAAGTTTTCCAAAACGTTATTACGATGTTGGTATTGCTGAGCAACATGCGGTGACTTTTGCTGCAGGTATGGCTTGTGAAGGGATGAAACCAGTAGTAGCAATTTATTCCACTTTCTTGCAGCGTGGCTATGATCAATTGATTCATGATGTAGCACTCCAAGATTTGCCAGTGTTGTTTGCTTTAGATCGTGCAGGTCTAGTCGGTGCGGATGGCGCAACGCATGCAGGTGCTTACGATATCCCTTTCTTGCGGTGCATTCCAAACATGTTGGTTTTAACTCCTGCCGATGAAGCCGAGTGTCGTGATCTGCTGACTACTGCTTTTCACCAGAGCCATCCTAGTGCAGTTCGTTATCCACGTGGTGCAGGTGTTGGCACCATTCCTTCTAAAGAGTTGCGCACCCTACCACTAGGTAAGGGCGAAATTCGGCGCAAGTCGAATGCGCCTGCAGGTAAGCGAGTAGCAATTTTGGCTTTTGGTACTTTGTTATATCCAGCACTTGAAGTGGCAGAGGGCATTGATGCCACCTTAGCCAATATGCGTTTCGTAAAACCCTTAGATCTTGATCTCATTAAATCCTTGGCGGCAGATCACGATTATTTAGTGACGATTGAAGATGGCGCCATTCAAGGTGGCGCTGGCAGTGCTTGTTTAGAGGCCCTATCTCATTTAGGTATTTATAAACCCCTCTTGCAGTTAGGACTTCCTGATCAATTTATCGAACATGGTGATTACAACCTGTTAATGAGCAAGTGTGGACTGGATGTGGAAGGTATTGGCAACTCCATCAAACAACGTTTTCCTGCAATATCGACAATAAATTCAGAGCTTGTAGGCAAATAAGCCCGTTTTGCTTGAAAATAGCCTTATGAATGATATGAACCCAGCCTTTTTAAAAGCCAGTGCAATGCCTGATGTGCAATCTACATTGGATGGGCGCGCCTTGCCGATTGAGCAGGTAGGTATTCGCGGCGTTCGTCATCCGCTCACGATTCGTAGTCAGACTGGTAATTTCCCATCAGTGGGACTGTTTGAGATGGATGTTGCTTTGCCCGCGCATGTAAAAGGAACACACATGTCGCGTTTTATGGCGCTCTTGCAAGAACAAGATGCGCCAGTAGACAGCACAACAGTGGTAGGAATGGTTAATGGAATGTTGCCTTTGCTTGATGCCAAAGAAGGCCATGTGCAATTTACGTATACACACTTTGTTAAAAAAGCAGCGCCAGTCTCTGGTGTAGAAAGCCTGATGGATTACGAAGTGACGTGGATGGCAACTGCTAAGCAAAACGCTACTGGTAGTACCGATGTTGAATTGGGTTTACGCGCTCAAGTACCTGTGATGAGTTTATGCCCATGTTCAAAAGAGATTTCAGAATTCGGTGCACACAATCAACGCTCACATGTCACTATGTCAGTGGTGCTTGATTCCCAAGCGATCATGACAGTAGAAGATTTGATTACGGCCGCTGAAAGCGAAGCCTCTAGCGAATTGTGGGGCTTACTCAAGCGTCCTGATGAGAAGTGGGTAACTGAGCGATCTTATAGTAATCCGAAGTTTGTAGAAGACTTAGTGCGCGATGTAGCTGGTCGCCTTAAAGCTGATGAGCGTATTCATTCTTTTGTCGTTGAGGCCGAGAACTTTGAGTCCATCCACAACCACAGTGCCTTTGCCAGAATTAGCTTTGCCAAAAAAGTGCAAACCTGATGAAATCTAGCTCCCAGCTACTGCAATTACATTAAGTTATTGCTCGCCAAATCCCAACGGGGCTTGATATCAAAGGCTCCCGATGTTGTGGAGCCATTATTTTTTGTTAGCAAGCGGAGTGCTCCTGCGAACGCAATCATCACACCGTTATCAGTACAAAGTTCTAGAGGTGGATAGTGCACCGCAAAGCCATTCCTCAAAGACATGGCATTTAAGGAAGATCGTAGTTGTAAATTAGCACCCACACCACCGGCCAATACCAAATGTTTACAGCCTGTTTGCTTAAGCGCTTTTTCAGATTTACTCACTAGCACTGCAACAATCGCATCTACAAAACTTCTGGCAAGATCCGCATGAAATTGTGCAGTCTCTGCATTTACTTGATCGATCTCTACAGTATTTTTCTCTATATATTTTTTGGCTTGATTTAATACGGCAGTCTTTAGTCCTGAAAAAGAAAAATCTAAATCTCCAGAGTGCAGCATAGGTTTGGGTAAATCAAATATGCCTGGTCGTCCCTTTTCAGCTAGCTTAGAAATGGCAGCGCCACCCGGGTAATCTAATCCTAGTAGCTTGGCGGTTTTATCAAAAGCTTCTCCTGCCGCATCATCTAAGGTTTCACCTAAGAGTTCGTACTGACCAATGCTAGACACTTTCATGAGCTGGGTATG
>Ga0194047_10001067_pt1 | contig 17362 bp, 19 predicted proteins | sample JunL225m_MetaG_2_FD_160070 | JGI IMG/M metagenome (GOLD analysis project Ga0194047, IMG submission 160070) | Anoxic zone freshwater microbial communities from boreal shield lake in IISD Experimental Lakes Area, Ontario, Canada - Jun2016-L221-5m | ecosystem: Environmental > Aquatic > Freshwater... | reverse complement strand
GTAAAATTCCTTTCAAAGCCACCAATGCGGCCAATATTAGTAGTAAGACGGGACCCACATACTTCTTCATATATTTCATAAATTAATTCACGGTATTGCATCACGTATAAAAAACCTGTATACGCACCTGTATCCACCCCCACAATTGAATTACAAATTAAATGATCAGAGATACGCGCTAGCTCCATGATAATCACACGTAAGTAATCCACACGCTTAGGTAATTCTAATTTCAAAAACCTTTCACAGGTAATATGCCAGCCCATATTATTAATAGGACTACTGCAATAATTTAAACGATCGGTAATAGGAGTGATTTGATACAAAGGACGACGCTCTGCTAATTTTTCGAAAGCACGGTGAATATAACCCACAGTTTGTTCTGTAGAGACCACGCGCTCCCCATCCACTTCCATAATATTTTGGAATACGCCATGCGTTGCAGGATGCGTAGGTCCAATATTTAAAGTGGTCGTTGTTTTTTCAATAGACCCTTTTGGTAGTGTTATATGACTTTGATGTTCCATTCTATTTTTTGTTGCCGCTTTGTTATTTTTTATCCTCTTCCAAACATTTCATCATCCTTGTCAATGCGCGTTTGATCTTCTAATGGATATTCTTTTCTTAAAGGAAAATAATCCATCTCCTCAACATTCAAAATGCGTTTTAAATTTGGATGGCCTACAAAATTGATTCCGAAAAAATCATAGGTTTCACGTTCCATCCAATTGGCGCTCTCAAATAACTTACTGGCTGTAAATACAGCAGTTTCATTAATTGATGTAGAAATGGAATAACGCAAACGAATGTTTTCTGAAAAATTATGTAAATGATATACAACTACCAATTCTGCACCAATATTATCTGGGTAATTCACACCGCATAAATCGGTTAAGAAAGTAAAACCTAAACTTGGTTCTTCGTATAAATATTGAAGTACTTTTAAATTGATTTCCTTGGGAGATTCAAAAGACAAAATGCCAGACGCCGTCGAAAAATTCAAAACTTGGTCACCAAATTTCTCTATTAATTTATTTTGTATCGTCTCGTTGCTTAATGCCATTTGTCTTCAAAAATTTTTTACTCTATTTTTTATTAGATTTATTGGATACCGTAGCTATTTAATAAGTCGCGGTATTTTTCACTATTTCTTCTGCGTATGCTTTCTTGTCCTACTAAGTCTTGTATTTTCATAAATCCATCAATGATGGCTTCGGGACGGGGAGGACAGCCTGGTACATAAACATCCACGGGGATTACTTGATCTATTCCTTGTAGTACACTATAGGTATCAAATATACCACCGCTTGAAGCACAAGCCCCAACTGCAATCACCCAACGTGGCTCAGCCATTTGTAAGTACACTTGTCTTAAAACAGGGGCCATTTTTTTTGCGATCGTACCCATCACCATTAACAAATCACATTGACGTGGAGAAAAACCCACACGCTCCGAACCAAAACGTGACAAATCATAATGAGATGCCATGGTAGCCATAAATTCAATTCCACAACAAGAAGTGGCAAAGGGTAAAGGCCATAAAGAATTTTTTCTGGCTAATCCCACTACTGAACTTAATTGTGTCGCAAAAAAACCATCGCCTGGAACACCGTCTGGTGCCTTGCCCATAGAAATAGCGTCTGAAATTTCAGCTTCTTTTGGATTTAAATTAAAACGGACAGGACGCATATTGTTAATGCTTTATTTTTTATTAATTAGTCTTCCCATTGTAAAGCCCCCTTTTTGATGATGTATATAAAACCTACCAAAAAAAATGCGACAAATAAAACCACTTCAAAAAACCCTGACCAACCTAAGCTCTTAAAATTTACTGCGTAAGGATAAAAGAAAATAACTTCCACATCAAACAACACAAACAAAATAGCCACTAGGAAATACTTGATAGCCATAGGCGATCTGGCATCTCCATGTGTTTCAATTCCACTGGCAAAATTTTCTAATTTATCCGATGTTTTTCGCTTGGGTCCTAAGAAATTAGACAATAATAACATGATGGACACAAAGCCACCCGCAAATAGCAGTTGAAGAGCTATGGGTAAGTAATTATTAGCGCTGTTTGTTTCATTTACAGAAATCAAAAACTGCTGCAAATTCATACGTTTGGTTTAGGTGCCGCAAAAATACACAAAGGATGGCACCTAAAGTAAAAAACTCCCTACAAATAGGGAGTTTTTTTAAATTATTTATGAACAAGTAGGGCCTAAAGAATATTGATAAATATCTAGTTTTTCTTGGGCGCCGTCGTATCTGAAACAGCTGGCTTATTGCCCTTGGCTGCCTGCATTTTTCTCATAATCTCTGCATTTTTAACAAATTGTGCCTTGGCTTGTAAGGTAGTAGGATCATTAGGTACCATTTCAAGTACTTTATCACACATTATCACCGCATTATCATACCCTTTGGTTTCATTGTAATAACCAATCAGTGTATAATAGTTATTGACTAAGGCTTGCTTGTTTTTAACACTGTCCTTAAGCAAAAACTGATTCTGGAAATTAACGGCTTCAAAAAGAATGCCTTGATTGTTGGCAGTATCAATTAAAGCAGCGCCCTTGGTATTGAAATTATATCCTTGTGCTTTTTCAGGGAAAGCAGCAATATATTGCTTTGCCACTTCCATGGTCATAGCACCATTTTAGCATTTAAAGAAAGACTCGCCAATTTATAATAATCAAATTCGGCTTTAGATCCTTTTAGGTCTACCAAATTGCTGTACCATTTTAGGGCATCTGTATACATACTAGCCTTTTCATACATATCGGCACCTAACTTATAATATTTTAATTTATTCACTTTGGCAGTGTCAGCAGCAATGGCTTTTTCTAAAATTCCAGCCAATGCAAGTTGATTGCCGCTAAAGCGAGACAATACTTTTACTGCCAGTTCATAATCGGTATTCACAAGCTTTTCAGCAGGTGTGTTGTTGATGTAGGGTTCTATATATGATTTTGCAAGTATAGAATCTCCTTTGTGGTCATAGTTTTTTGCCAACAAAACAGCAAGGGTTGGGAATACGGTAAGATTACCGGCAGCTTCCATTGCTTTTGCCTTTTCTAAAGAAAGATCAAACTGTCCTGATCTATACAGATAGTCTGCACTAAAATATTCAAAAATAGGATCCTTGTCTGCATACTTTAAAAACAAATCCAAATTAGACTTTGCCATGCTGGTATTGTTGTCAGCATAAAAAATATACAATGCAAAATAAACTGGCGCTATTGCTGGATCTGCATCTACAGCCTTTTTGAAGTACTCCTCAACCGATTCTTTATTGTTTTGTGTTTGATAAATTTTACCAATTCTGTAAAGCGCATACGCATTTTTAGGATCTGCATTAATTGCATTTTGAAATGCAGTTACAGCTTCCCCACCAAACTCACCTCCTAACTTAAGATAGTTAATTCCCATGTTCACATACAAGCTAGGTGTAACCACATCGTATGCACTAATGGTCTCTTTTAACTTATCAACTGCATAACGGTGGTCTCCTTTACTAATTGGAAGTTCTGAATACACACGTCCAATAGCATTGATTATTTCTTGATTGGGCTTGCCTTTGTATTTTCCTTTTGTATTTAAAGTACTGGTAATGGCCACTTCAATATTTTGTTTGACTGCATTATTATCTGCCCCTTCTAAAGTTTGAACGTGAGACATACCTATTAATAACCAAGGATCATTGCCCTTTGCTTGAAGACCAGCTTGGTAAACATCCTTTGCCTTTTTAATAAATTCTGCTGTTGGTATTCCATTATAGTTTTGGGCCAATAAAGCCTGTCCATACCAAAAAATAGTTTCCCCATCGGTAGGGTTTTTATCCATTGCCTCTTTGAAGAAAACAAGCGCTGATTTATTTTTTTCATAATTCAGCATTTTCACACCCTCTGCCAAAGGAGATACTGGCGTTTGTGCAAATAATTCTGCAACAACAAAGAGAACTCCAATAAACATTAACCCCAATTTTTTCATCACTTGCATTTTTTCATTTTTGAAATAATAATAAAACCCATTTTAATCTTAGTTTATGTCTTTCTGACACAAACCTTTTCTTCAAAAAAATATAGATTTCTCTGAAAGGTCTAAAATTATTAATTTTTTTGCTAGAAACCCATTAAATTTTTATTAATTCAACGATAAATTGTTTGTTTTTTGATCAGCCTAGTTCATCATTCCATTGCGCTTCTGAAATCCCATTTTAGCAGGTACTAAAAATTCCCTACTAAAAATGAGCTGACCCCGCTCTAAACTCATAAAATTAAGTAAGCCAGAACCCAATCCAGGCGCATTTTCCTTTAAAATATAGTAGATGGGCAAAGACAAAGAATATTGCCCCTTACTAATGGTCGCTTGAGATGGAGAAGCAAATATTCCTTTTTCTACACATAAAGTACATTCAATTTTAGCCATTTTTAATTGAAGCCTGTCCTGCACCTGACTCGGATTGTAATCATCCCCAATCCAGTTCATCCCTACAAAACCAATTGCATTAGGATTATTTTTTATATAGGTAATCACCTCTTTACTTCCGTTGGCAGCCATTACATTATTTCCTAATTTATTCGATTTCACCAAACTGTCTTTTAAAAATCTTACAATGCCGGTTAAATGACTCCCATCCATCACAATTTTTTGAGAATTTTTACCAGTGAGTCTGTCTTGTAAGTCTTGCATTGTAAAAATGCTGTCTTTGGCTTTTTTGTTGATGACTACTGCTATTGCATTGTAGGCAAGTATTCCAAACGTGGGGGCATAACCCAATTGATTTTTATAATTGGCTTGTTCAGCTTTATCTAAACCTCTTGTAACAAAAATCATACGTGTACTGTCTTCTGCAAAATCTTTAAAACAGTCTATTTCTGACTTGTATTGAACTTTAATATGCGCTTTAGGATAACTTAAAGAAAATACTTTTAGTTCTTGATCCATAAAAGATTTAAAACTCTCCTCAACGGTAATGGAGATGGTACCATCTGAAGTGTTTTCAATGGGTTGCAAAGGCTTGCTATCCATACAAGAAATGAAGATGACAGCACTAAAAAATAGAGCAAAAATAGAACGCATATAATTTTTTAATTAATGTTTTAAAAAGCAGAACTAATAGGTCTGTTGAATACCTCGATACAATCTGAAGCTACCATACAATATACATAAGGCACCAAAAATATTTCTGAAATCGCCACCAGCATTCAAGATGGCTTCTAGCTTAAACCATTTAGCGCCTAACATAAGTACCCCACAACCTAGAATCAAAAAAGCCATAGTAAAATCATAAATACTTCTAAAAACGCGATAGGTGCGTTCCGATTTTTCTCTTGGTCCATTTTCCATAAAATGCTATTTTAAAGGGGCAATTTAAACAATTAATAGCCGATGAATTTAAAAAATTTATCTTTACATATAAATTAGTTCGCATGAGTAAACCTTCTCTGCCACAAGGCACCAGAGATTTTAATGCAGCCACGGTTCAAAAACGTCAATATATTTTTCAAACCATCAAAATGGTTTTTGAATTATATGGGTTTCAGGCTTTGGAGACACCTGCTATGGAAAACCTAGAAACCTTGATGGGCAAGTACGGAGAAGAAGGAGATAAATTGATTTTTAAGATTCTAAACAATGGCTTAGACCTACCTCAAAAAAAAGAACAAACCTTGGAAGGCATAGAAAAATTATTTGTAGGAAAAAGTAGTTTGGCACTTACTGAACGTGCATTAAGATATGATTTAACCATACCGTTTGCAAGGTATGTAGCCATGAATCATGGTTCATTGACTTTCCCATTTAAAAGATATCAAATACAACCCGTTTGGCGCGCCGATCGTCCGCAAAAAGGAAGGTACCGTGAATTTTATCAATGCGATGCCGATGTGGTAGGCAGTGATAGCTTGTTAAACGAAGTAGATTTAATGTCGGTATACTTGACTGCTTTTGCACAATTGAATTTGCCGGTAGAAGTAAAAATGAACAATCGAAAAATTTTATTGGGCTTGGCTCAATTTTGTGGCGGAGAAGATAAATTAATTGACTTAACCATTGCCATTGACAAATTAGATAAGATAGGCTGGGAGAAAGTACAAGAAGAATTAAAGAACAAAGGTTTTTCAGCTGCACAACAAAAAATAGTTCAACAATATTTAAATATTACCGGAAGCAACACAGAAAAAATTGCAGCGATTAAAAAATTATTAGGTGATAACGAAAGTGTACAAAAAGGAATTGAAGAATTAAATTATGTTTTACAATACCATGAAGCAAGTGGAATGAGCAAGCTATTGGTGGCCGATTTTACTTTAGCGAGAGGACTCAATTACTATACTGGGCTTATATTTGAAGTGAAGGCCTTGGATACGGATATGGGCAGTATTGGCGGTGGTGGGCGTTACAACGATTTGACCAGTTTGTTTGGGGTACCCAATATACCTGGCGTAGGAATTAGTTTTGGTGTAGATAGAATTTACGATGTAATGGAAGAGAAAAAATTATTTCCTCCTTCGATTGAACAAAGTACACAGGTTTTATTTTTTAATTTAGGCGAAGAAGAATCACAAAGTGCTTACCAACAAATGACCCTACTTAGAAATAAAAAAATTGCTTGTGAAATTTACCCCGAGAAGAGCAAATTTGACAAGCAATTTAAATATGCCGAGAAAAAAGGAATTCCCAATGTCATCATTATAGGAACTGAAGAATTGGCTAAAAAAGAATGTACTATAAAAAATATCAACACCGGCATTCAAAGCACCATTCCTTTTACAGATCTAGCTAATTACAAATTCTAAATTATTTAGATTGGCTGGCCCAAAGTTCGTTGTAAAATTCTTCTCTTTTGTAAGCCAAAGCCTCTGCAGATTTTTTACCAATCAATTCCATGCCTTGTACCATAATGGAAATAGAAATTACTGCGTTGTTGGCATCTCTTTTAAAGATTATTGCAGCATCATAAGCAGCTAGATAAAAAGTATCTAATTTTTTATGTTCTAAAGGAGTTGAACCCTGAGCTCCATTAATATTTAAGACAGTGTCTTCTACAGTGATCGTAACTTCACCTACTGGACTTCCTTCAGGGAACGTATATTTTCCAACATAATCTTTTAAAGCATTAGACTGCGCATTTACAGTTACCATAAGGCCCATCATGAATGAAGCCAATAAGAAAAATTTTTTCATAATCGTTTATTTTTAAATTTTAACACACAAAAAGTGTCATCCGAAATTAGGGAAAATGACATCGAAATAATAAAATTAATGGCCCTATTTATAAATTTGTTCCACTGTTTTAAAAAATGCTCAAAATAGCACCCCAAAAAAAGAATTAAAAGTATACAAATCCTATAAAGTATCTTTGCATTATGGAGAAGATTAGAGAGAACATCAGACAGGTCGAAGTGGCTGATATTGAACGCTTTATAGGCAAAATTGGGGAAAAGCCATTTCGAGTAAAACAAATCGTAGAATGGTTGTGGCAAAAACATGCCCATAGCTTCGACGAAATGACCAACTTAAGTAAGGACTTACGCAAACAATTGGAAGACCATTATCAATTGCCTGCCTTAACCATTAGCACGACACAATTAAGCGAGGATGGCACTTTAAAAACGCGCTTCAAAACTTTTGACGATCATATGATCGAAGGGGTTTTGATTCCAACTGCCCTTCGTAAAACCGCTTGTGTTTCTTCACAAATTGGTTGCAGTTTGAGTTGCAAATTTTGTGCAACAGGCACAATGAGCAGAAAAAGAAATCTAACATTTGACGAAATTTATGATCAAGTGGTGTATATCCTTCAGCAAAGCGAAGCCACCTATGACAAACATTTAAGCAATATTGTATTTATGGGCATGGGTGAGCCGCTAATGAATTACCATAACTTGCTTAAAGCCATTGAAAAAATTACTTCCCCAGATGGTTTGGGAATGAGTGCCAAACGCATTACTGTTTCTACCGCTGGAATTGTTAAACAAATTAGACAATTGGGAGATGACAATGTAAAATTTAAATTGGCACTTTCCTTACACGCAGCCAATGATAAGAAGCGCAACGAACTCATGCCTATCAATGAAAGCAATAATATAAAAGCCTTAATTGAAGCACTGAACTATTTTTATAAAAAAACAGGAAGTGAAGTAACTTTTGAATACATCTTATTTAAAGATTTTAATGATTCAGAAAAAGATGCAGAAGAGCTTACCAAGATATACAGACAAGTGCCAGCCGATTTAATCAATGTTATTGAATACAATCCAGTAGACATCTTCCCATTTGATAAACCTGATGAAGAAGGCTTTGAACGCTTTGTTGAAATTTTACAAAAAAACAGAGTCAATGTTAGAATAAGAAGAAGTAGAGGAAAGGATATTGATGCAGCTTGTGGCCAATTAGCAAACAAGGATAATTTTTAAACCTGCCGGCCATGAACAATAAAAGATCAGACAACTTTGATAAGTTTTCAAATAAGAAAAAAGGCAGTGCTGTAAAAGAAGAATACAGACAAGAAAAGAAAAAAGCCAAAATAGAAATGAGGGCTGCAGGAGAAGCCATGCGTCAAAGAAAAAAAGACAAAGAAAGAGGCATACCAGTTGAACCTTTGGGAAATAACAAAAGAAGAATTCCTTCCAATAAAACTGCCCCTACTTTTTCACATAAAAATGCAGCGCCAAAATACGGTGAATTAAAACCTAGTTTTAATGCTAAGTCTAGCCCTAGTAATAAAAGAACACCAGCTTCTATGGATCGTGCGGATGTTAAAAGAACTGCATCGATTGGAAAAGTAACTGCTTCAACAGAAGCCCCTTTTGAACAAATGCCATTGAATAAATACATTGCACATGCTGGTATTTCTGGCCGTCGCGAAGCCGCAGAATTAGTTAAAGCTGGTCATGTAGCAGTCAATGGAGACATTGTTTTAGAGCCAGGTTATAAAGTACAATATAAAGACGTAGTAAGACTAAAAGGGAAAGTATTACAATTACAAGTAACGCCCGTTTATATATTATTGAACAAACCCAAAGATTATATCTGTACCGCATCTGATCCAGAAGGAAGAAAAACAGTATTGGATATTATCAAAAATGCCACTACCCAAAGAATGTTTCCTGTAGGCAGATTGGATAGAAATACAACAGGTGTTTTAATTTTAACCAACGATGGCGACTTAGCACAAAAGTTAACGCACCCTTCTTACGAAATAAAAAAAATATACGAAGTCACATTAGATAAGCCTGTAACCAAGGCCGATATGGAAGCCATTGCTGCAGGGGTGGAATTAGAAGATGGATTTATTGCAGCAGATGCAGTGAGTTATTTATCTAATACTTCTAAAAATGTAATCGGTATTGAAATTCACAGCGGCAGAAACAGAATTGTACGCCGCATATTTGAACATTTAGGTTATGATGTAAGGCATTTAGATAGAGTCATGTTTGCCAATTTAACCAAGAAAAATGTAGACCGCGGCAAATGGCGTTTTTTAGCAGAAAAAGAAGTGAGGTTGTTAAAATTCATGAATAAATCTTTCACAAGAAAGTCTTCCAATTAAATTTAGTATGTTAAATATTTTATTTGAAGACGAGGATATAATTGTACTAAACAAACCAGCAGGTTTATTTAGTATTCCTGACCGTTTTGGAAAAGAAGTATCCCTAAAATCCTTGTTGCAAGAAAAGTACGGTGAAATATTTACAGTACATCGTTTGGATCAATATACAAGTGGTTTAATTCTTTTTGCAAAAAATGCAACAGCACATCAATTGCTAAGTGAACTTTTTGAAGGAAGAAGTATTGAAAAAAAATACTTAGGCTTAGTAAAAGGCAGGCCTGCACAAGAAGGCAGTATTGACAATCCAATTATGGAACATCCAGTAAAAAAGGGGACCATGGTCATCAATGCAAAAGGAAAAGTAGCTTTAACTACATATAGTGTAGAAAAATATTACAAACAATATGCTTGGGTGAGTTTCCAAATTCACACTGGAAGAACACATCAAATTCGACTTCACGCAAAACAAATAGGCCACCCGATTGTTGCTGACGATGTATATGGTGATGGGGAAAACTTATTACTTTCTTCGATTAAAAAGAAAAATTTTAAATTAAGTAAATCAGAAGAGGAAGAAAGACCTTTGTTAGCAAGACAAGCTTTGCATGCGCATACTTTGTTTTTTACGTATAAAGAAAAGGAGCTCCGATTAGAAGCTCCTTTGCCTAAAGATTTAACTGCCTGTTTGAAGCAATTGGATAAATGGAATAGTTAATATTTATTTAGACTTATATACTACACCATCTTTCATTACAAAGTTAACTTGACCCATTAGTTCAATATTTTTAGTAAGGTCACCAGGTACAGCAATAATGTCTGCTAATTTATTTTTTTCAATACTACCCAATATGGCCTGTGTCCCCATTAAATCTGCAGCATTCCATGTTGCTGCTTGAATGGTTTCAAGAATGGGCATACCCCCCTCTACCATGTACCTAAATTCAATCCAGTTTTTTCCGTGCGCATACACACCTGCATCTGTACCAAATGCAATCTTCACACCTGCTTTATACGCTTTGGAAAAAGTAGCTTGTATTTTAGGCCCTATCTCCAAAGCTTTTTTGGTCACCATGGGTGGATAATAGCCTGGTATTTTTGCAGAATCCGCAGCAGATCGACCAGCAATAATGGTAGGTACTAAATACGTTCCATATTGTTTCATTAATGGGAAAACTGATTCATCCATTAAAGTACCATGCTCTATTGAATTGACTCCGCCTCTAATTGCACGTTTCATGGCTTCCACACCATGACAATGTGCAGCAACTTTAAACCCATAATCTTTTGCAGCAGCCACAATGGCTTTTACTTCTTCTTCTGTAAACTGAGGATTTTCACCATTCGCAGCCATGCTTAAAACACCGCCACTAGCAGTAATTTTGATCACGTCACTACCGTCTTTATATCTTTGTCTTACTGCCTTGTAGGCATCTTCTGGCCCATTGATCACCCCTTCTTTTGGTCCAGGATCACCCATTAAATCTTTTCTATAATTATTGGTAGGATCGGCATGACCACCTGTTGTTGCAATGGATTTTCCTGCAGTATAAATTCTGGGGCCAATCACAGCACCTTTTTGAATGGCTTTTCTTAATGCAATATTTACTCCTGAACCTCCTAAATCTCTAACAGATGTAAAACCTGCCATTAAATCTCTTTCGGCATATTTCAAAGAACCAAAAGCAATGTCAGATTCATTTAGTGTAAACCCTTCTAAATAATGGTTGGGGCTGGTTTCACTTTCAATGTGCACGTGCATGTCCATCAAGCCTGGCATCACCGTACTATTTTTTAAATCAACTGTTTTATCATTTGCCGAAGCTTTTGCATAGCCATCCAACACCTCCACAATTTTATTTCCCTCTATTACAACAGTTTTTTCTTTTAATACTTGCAAGTGTTGCACATCAATCAATTGACCACAATACAAATATGTTTTTTGTGCTTGCCCACAAATAACCAATAGGGATAAAGAAATGGTAATAAAAAAAATCCTCATAAATAAATAGTTTAGAGATTAAATATACAAAAAAACCTCAGCCTTTGAAAGCGGAGGTCTAATTTGTTGGTCAATGTATCGAATCTCAGTGACACACAGTTTATAGAATCGTTCATTACCTAAGCTTTTTGAGGCCTATTTATTGGGCTGAGGCGTATAGCGTAAATAAGGTTTTACAATATTTAAACCTTTAGGAAATTTAATTAAAGCATCCTCTGTTTTCACAGCTGGAACAACAATAACGTCTTCCCCATCTTTCCAATTAGCTGGCGTAGCCACACTGTAATTGGCTGTAAGTTGCAAAGAATCGATGACCCTTAATACTTCAACAAAATTTCTACCTGTAGAAGCTGGATAAGTAATGCTTAATTTAATTTTTTTATCTGGCCCTATAATAAATAAGGACCGCACCGTAAAAGTTTCAGATGCGTTTGGATGAATCATATCATATGCATGTGCAATAGATTTGTCTTCATCCGCAATAATTGGAAACCCTACTGTTACATGCTGTGTTTCATTAATGTCATTGATCCACTTTTTGTGGCTCTCTACTCCGTCCACACTCAATGCCAATACTTTTACATTTCGTTTTACAAACTCTTCTTGCAAAGCAGCAGTGCGCCCTAATTCGGTGGTACACACGGGTGTAAAATCGGCAGGATGAGAAAATAATATTCCCCAACTGTCCCCTAAGTATTCATGAAAACTAATGTCGCCAATACTTGTTTTGGCTTTGAAATCGGGTGCGATATCGCCTAATCTTAAACTCATATGCTTTTGTTTTTTTAATTGATGGCACAAAGATATGTATTTTCTACTAATTTAGTAGACTTTTAGATTATTATTTTTTATGGTATTGTTTTGGGCACAATAGACAGCTGTAAAAAATTATTTAGTTGGATTTTCAGAACCGTAAAGATCTAACAAACCATCAGGAAGTTCAACAGTAACTGTTTTTTTGGAATGGTCCACTCCTCTTAAACTTTCTTCATGCAAAGGAATGTATGCTTCTTGACCTTGATACAAGATGGTTACTAATAATTGGTGTGGTTGTTCTATCACTTCTTGAATCACGCCAATGCTTTTGCCTTTTTCTTGAACCATATAGCCCATCAATGCCAAAGGAGAATTTTTATTCACCAATTTTTGAAAGTCGGGTTGCGTTAACCATACTTTTTTTCCAACCAACAGTGCAGTTGCTTCTCTAGTATTGATGCCTTCAATTTGTAAATGAGTTAGGGTATCTGTTTTAGCACTTGCTGACACAATAAAATAGGGAATAAAACTGGAGGCGTTTTTTTCAATAAACAAAGTGGCAATACCTTTGAATGGAATGGGTTTGCCTAAAGCATGTTCTAAGATAAGCTGCCCTGCAACCCCATGCGGCGCGACCATTTTACCTATGTGTACATAATCGTTCATCTACAAATTTAAATCTTTTATGGCAGAGATGCTTCTTCAAGAAAAAACCCCAGCTTCCAAAAGGAAACCAGGGTTTTAAAGCTATGTAATAATGAATTTATTCAGCAGGTGTTTCAGTTGCTTCTTCTGCAGCTGGAGCAGCTTCTTCTTGCGCTACTTCTACTGCTACTGGAGCTTCCACTTCCGCTACTTTCTTCACAACAGGTACATACACTTTTTTAGCAGCTTGTGCTTTTTTGTGTGTGTCACTAGTGCTAGCAATTTTTGCTTCATGCTCTGCATACCAAGTTTGAAACTTAGCCATTGCAGCTGCATCATCAAACAATCCCAATTTAACTCCACGAAGTAAGTGCTTTAAATAAAGTACTCCTTTGAAAGATAAAATGTTGTGGACGGTATCGGTAGGTATTGCACCTTTGTTTAACCACTCTAAAGCTTTTTGACGATCTAATTGAATCGTCGCAGGAACTGTTAAAGGATTGTATGTACCAATTTTTTGGATGAATTTACCATCTCTTGGTGCGCGTCCGTCGGCTACTACTATAAAGTAGAAAGGCCTTTTTTTACTACCATGACGCTGTAGTCTGATCTTTACTGCCATTTTAAATAGAAATTTATAGGCGTTATTAAATAGGGTTAACTGGATGCAAATATAGGAGAAACTGGAATAAGAGACAAGTTTATCCTAAAATATATTGATTATCAATGATTTATCTTCTTAATCCAGGCATTTTACCGCCCATTGGGCCACCTGGCATTTGACCACTCATCTGCTTCATCATCTGCTTCATTTGATCAAACTGCTTCATAAAAGCATTGATCTCCCCAATGTCTTTGCCAGCTCCTTTGGCAATTCTTTGTTTTCTGCTTGGATTTAATAAGTCTGGATTACGTCTTTCTATTTTTGTCATCGATTGAATGATTGCTTCCACCCCTTTAAAGGCATCGTCTTTAATATCGATGTCTTTTAAACTTTTCCCCATGCCTGGAATCATCCCCATCAAATCTTTCAAATTCCCCATCTTCTTTATTTGCTGAATTTGAGATAAAAAATCTTCAAAATCAAATTGATTCTTGCGAATTTTTTTCTCTAATTTTTTTGCTTCTGCTTCATCGTAATTCGCTTGTGCTTTTTCCACCAAAGAGGTGATGTCGCCCATTCCTAAAATTCTTTGGGCCATACGTTCTGGATAAAAAATATCCAAAGTCTCCATCTTCTCTCCACTGCTCATAAACTTAATAGGCTTATTTACAGTATACTTAATAGAAAGCGCCGCACCACCTCTAGTATCACCATCTAACTTGGTAAGTACTACACCTGTAAAATCTAAACGATCGTTGAAAGCCTTTGCTGTATTGACTGCGTCTTGTCCAGTCATGGCATCCACTACAAATAAAATTTCTTGTGGTTGAATGGCATTTTTTATATTTGCCACTTCATTCATCATCATTTCATCTACTGCCAATCTTCCAGCAGTATCTATAATTATTACATTTTTATTATTGGCTTTTGCATAGATGATTGCATTTTGTGCAATCGAAACAGCATCTTTATTTTCACGCTCTACAAAAATATCTACCCCAATTTGTTCCGCAAGTACAGTTAATTGATCCATCGCAGCAGGACGGTAAATATCAGCTGCTACCAATAAAGGCGATTTTTTTTGGGCTTTTAAATACGTGGCTAATTTTCCTGAAAAAGTAGTTTTACCAGAACCTTGCAAACCTGCCACTAAAATTATGGTGGGGCTTTTTGAAAGATCCAACATCGCAGCCTCTGCACCCATAAGTTGCGTTAACTCATCTTGTACTATTTTGGTCATTAACTGACCAGGGCTAATGGCATTGATTACTTTTTCACCAATTGCTTTTTCTTTGATGCTATCAGTAAACTCTTTGGCAATTTTAAAATTGACATCCGCATCTAACAAAGCCTTGCGAATGTCTTTTAAAGTATTGGCAACGTTTAATTCATTGATTCTCGCCTGACCTTTCAGGTGTTTAAACGCAGATTCTAATTTTTCACTCAAACTATTAAACATACTACTACATTAAGGGGTGCAAAGATAAGCGAACATGACAACTCAAGTACCAACAATTCTCTAAGTAGAAATACTTTATTTTATTTGTTCAATTTTTAACTTCAAATAGGCTTTAAATTCTTGATTATCAAATACTTATATATGTTTTGATGTGTAATTAACTTTGCCTTGACAGTTTGTTAACTAATAAACAATAAAAAATACTTGGAACATAGCCTTTATTTAATATTATTGCACTTAACGAATCAATAATAAAGAGGAGACAGTCATATATGAGTAAGAAACAATTATTTACCCTTGAATTTCCAGTTAGATGTTCACCAAATATACTTTTTGAATTTCTTTCTACGCCATCAGGCTTGCAAGAATGGTTTGCTGATAAGGTGGACGAATGGGAAAACGTTTTCAGTTTTTCATGGAATGGTGGTGTGCCAGATAAAGCAGAATTATTGGACCAAGAGCCAGATAAATTTATAAGATTTAAATGGTTGCATGGCGAAAAAAATGAGTACTTCGAATTTAGAATAGAAAAAACTGAAATTTCTAATCAAACTATTTTAATCGTGAAAGACTTTGCTGAAAAAAATGAAATTAAAGACCAAAGTAGACTTTGGGAATATCAGATCAAAGAACTCTTTCATCGCATTGGTAGTTAGCACTACAAAGCATTGTTCAAAAAATTAGACATACTAATTCTTAAGGCTTTCATTGGGCCTTTTTTGGCAGCACTCACTATTTCTACTTTTGTGCTGACCATGCAATTTTTTTGGTTGTACATTGACGACTTAGTGGGTAAAGGTTTAGACCTGCTCACCATTTTAGAATTAATAGGATTGGTTTCGGTAAGTACCATGACCACTGCATTGCCACTGGCACTGTTGTTTTCATCCATTATGACATTTGGAAATTTGGGGGAAAGTTTTGAATTGGTTGCCATTAAAGCTGCTGGTATTCCTCTTGTACGCTTTATGCGTCCTTTATTTATTTTCACCATTTTTTTAGCAGGCATTGCATTTTTATTTGCAAACAATATCATTCCTGTAACGCAAATGAAACTAAGTAATTTGAAATACGAAATTATTGTAGCCAAGCCTGCGATTGATTTAAAAGAAGGCGTTTTTTACGATAAGATAGATGGCTATGTGATCAAACTTGGGAAAAAAGAACGCAATGACAGTGTGATGCATGACATTGTAATTTTTGAAAAAAGATATGGATTACAAGACAATTTTATAATGGCAGCATCGGGGGTGATGCGCGTTTCTCCCAATAAAAAATACTTAGAATTTATTATGTACAATGGCTGTCGTTATCAAGAAAGAGGCGCCAGAATTACTACCAATACGGAATTCACTCGACTCTATTTCAAAGAATATAAAAAGGTTTTTGATTTGAAGAGCTTTCAAATGAATAAAGGCAATGACATCATCTACGATCCAAAAATGTTAAGTGTTAGGCAGTTAGAGCGGGCCATAGATTCATTACAAAATAAAGACAGCATTTACCTACAAAAAGTGGTCACTGAGGTGGCGCCATACATGAGGTTTCTTTTGTTCAAGGACAGCAATCAAGCTTTTGCTCATTTGAAAGATTTGCCAAAAACTACCCAATTCAAACAAGTGGTTCCGGACTCAATGTACAATGCCATAGTAGAAACGGCCAGCTATCCCATTTCCTCTATCAAAACCAATCTTGGTAACATTATTGAGACTTATAACCAAAATAAATCTATCACTTCAATGCATGCCATAGAATGGCATCGAAAGTTTACTTTATCCTTTGCCTGTATCGTTCTCTTCTTAATTGGTGCCCCATTAGGATCTATTATTAGAAAAGGTGGACTGGGTACGCCATTGGTTTTGGCGATCATCTTTTTTGTCTTCTTTTTCTTACTCAATAATTTTGGTGAAAAATTTGCCAAGTCAGGTGAATGGACTGTTTATTTTGGCATGTGGATGTCCTCTGTTGTTTTGATACCCATTGGACTGTTTTTAACCTTTAAAGCCATGCGGGATTCACAGTTGTTTAACCAAGAATTTTACTACCGACTTTTACATCCAATTAAAGTAACTTTACGGAAGTACTTTAAAAAATAATAATATGTCAAATAACAATCAAAACAGACGTCAGTTTATAAAAACAACTGGCAAGGCTGGTGTGGCTATTGCTGCATTTCCCATCCTTTCAAAAATGAGTCCAAATTCATTTTTAAATACGAATGATTATATGCAACAACCCTTGCCTTATGGTTATGCTGCATTGGAACCTAATATTGATGCCATGACAATGGAAATTCATTATACCAAACACGCTGCAGCTTATGCAAAAAATTTAGCAGATGCT
>Ga0194047_10001065_pt1 | contig 17366 bp, 9 predicted proteins | sample JunL225m_MetaG_2_FD_160070 | JGI IMG/M metagenome (GOLD analysis project Ga0194047, IMG submission 160070) | Anoxic zone freshwater microbial communities from boreal shield lake in IISD Experimental Lakes Area, Ontario, Canada - Jun2016-L221-5m | ecosystem: Environmental > Aquatic > Freshwater >... | reverse complement strand
ATACATAAATAGTATCAAGGTTGTTTTTAGTTTTAACAACACGCGAAAAGGAAGGGTTCTTTTTGAAAGGTTTAACAGAAATATTTGTTGGTTTATATACCAGAAAAGAAAACTTTCCCTTCTCTTTACAGAAAGTGTCTAACAAGTTATTTACTTTATAAACATCAGGGCTATAAAGCCGGAAAATCTTTCCGTAATTTAATGTGTCAAGAGGATTTATGTAATTTTCACTGAATAATAAATCTTCGTTTTTATTGTATTTAAAATTTTTATTTTCATCATTAAAACCAAACAAAAAAAATTTTTTGTTTGGAATATTTTCTATTGAAAACTTACCAGTTTCCTTTGTTTTACTAAAGTATTCAGGTTTACTTTTATAGATTATCGAGTCGTAAAAAGTTTCAGCATCGTATAAACCAATAACAATATTCTTTTCGGGTTTTGTGGTGAAAGCATTATACACCATACCGGTAATTTTATTGCTATCTAAATCTTTACCGGTTGAAAAAACATAACTAAGATTTTCCAATACATTTCCTTCGTGATTATCAGTAATAGCATCACCAAAATTAATTGTATATGTTGTATTTCTTTTAAGTCTACTTCTAAAACGAACCCTTAAAGTCCTGCCATTAACAATATATTCTGGGGGTTCTTCTAGTGGTGGCGAAACTACGATTTGTTCTTCTGGGTTTTTTAAAACAACAAATTCATCAAAAGAAATTTTAAATTCAGATTTATCAAAAAAAAGAGATTTATTTTCAGGAATTTCAATATTAATCTTAGGAGACCTGTTGTCTTTTGGGCCACCACTTGGTGCAACCTGAACAGCACAAGAAAACAGTAGTGATAAAATTAAAAAAGAAACATATGTTAGATTAGAATTATGCATTCTTTACAACAAATAAAAGGCTAGAATAATCCTTATTTTTCTGTGCGATAACAGTAGAGGTTAAACCCATAAAGGCTCCTCTTAAAAATGGGAAAATGTGTTTTTGGTGTGTTTCGCTTCTCATTGAAACATAAGGAGCATCAAAGATCAACGGGTGTGTTTCTATCACATTTAATCCGTGTTTTTTCATTAAAAGATTAAAGCTTTTTTGGTTGAAATGGTACAAGTGTCTCGGGACATCATAAGCATCCCAAAACTCTTTATAATATTTTGCATCCCACGATTCGGAATTAGGCACAGCGATAAACAAAGTGCCGTTAGGTTTTAATAAACGCTTTAATTCAACTATTCTTTCGTTTAGTAATTGAACATGTTCTAGTACGTGCCATTGAGTTATTACATCAAAAGAATTTTGACGTAAAGTGTCTAGTTGATTTTCTAATAGCACATTTATACCAAACTTATTTTTAACATGTTTAATTGCATCTTCACTAATATCTACACCAACAAATTCAAAAACGCCATCTTGACGAACGCCATTTAAAAAATCTCCTAATCCACATCCAAGATCCATTAATTTACCGCTTGTGTGAAAGCGTTTAATTAACGCCAACTTTTTTTTGATACTGTAATTTCTGACAACATCATAAATATTATACATCAATCCTGCTTTATTTCCAGCATGAGAAATATATTGGTCGGACTTATAATAGCGACCAATTTCAGAAGTTTCAGGACGAGGATTAGTGAATAGAAAAGAGCAATTATTGCAACGCTGTAGTTGAAAAGTTTCACCTGTGGCAACAAAATCATTGCACGAGAAAAGAGTAGAAAATTGAGAGTGCCCACAAACGAGACAGCAATTAAGGTTTTCCATTTATAAAATTATAAAATTATCGCCCCAAATGTACCAATAAAATTGAAACATCAGAGGGAGAAATTCCACTTATACGTGAAGCTTGTCCAACAGTTTTGGGTCGATGTTTATTAAATTTTTCACGAGCCTCAATTGAAACAGAACTTAAAGAGTTGAAATCAAATGAATCATTAATCCTGAGGTCTTCAAGTCTGTTCATTTTTTCGACCATTAAAAGTTCTTTTTCTAAATATCCTTCGTATTTTAAAAGAATTTCAGCTTGAATGATAGCCTCTTCGTTGAATTGAGATAATAGGTTTTTAACAGACGGAAGCGCCCCAGCAAGATCTTTCATGCTTACTTGCGGGCGGGTTATAATTTGGTTAAGTTTATAGTTTTGGTTAATTTCAGAAGTGCTTAATGAAGATAAAAGAAGGTTTATTTCAGACGGAACAACAGATGTTTTTTTAAAATATTGAACAATTTTATTAGTATCTTCAATCTTACGATTAACAATTTTTAGCCTTTCTTCGTTTGCCAAACCCAACTCATAACCCAGCCCAGTTAAACGAATATCTGCATTATCTTGCCTGAGCAGCAAACGATATTCAGCACGCGAAGTAAACATTCTATAAGGCTCGTTGGTTCCTTTGTTAATAAGGTCATCAATTAACACACCAATGTAAGCATCCGAGCGTTTTAATACGAAAGCATCTTTTCCGTGGGTTTTTTGATGAGCATTAATTCCGGCAATTAAGCCTTGACATGCCGCTTCTTCGTATCCGGTTGTTCCGTTTATTTGTCCTGCAAAGAACAAATTTTCTATAAGGTGTGTTTCAAGGGTCTGCTTTAATTGTGTAGGTGGGAAATAATCATATTCTATTGCATAACCCGGTCTGAACATTTTTGCGTTTTCAAAACCAGGAATTAGCCTTAATGCTTTAATTTGTATATGGTCAGGCAAAGAAGTAGAAAAACCGTTTACATATATCTCGACAGTATTCCAACCCTCTGGTTCAACAAATATTTGGTGTCTATCGCGATCAGCGAAACGGTTAATTTTATCTTCAATTGACGGGCAATATCTTGGACCTAAACCTTGAATCCTACCAGAATACATTGGGGATTCATCAAAGCCGGTTTTTAGGATATTATGAACTTTTTCATTCGTATAGGTTATCCAGCAGCACCTTTGATTTTCAACAGGTTTTGTTTCAGAAGAATAGGAAAACTTTTCAGGGCTTTTATCTCCCTCTTGTACCTCCATTGCTTCATAATTAAGAGACCTTCCATCAATACGTGGTGGAGTTCCAGTTTTCATTCGCCCAGATTCAAATCCTAAACTTATTAATTGTTCTGTAATTCCAGATGCTGATTTTTCACCAATTCTTCCTCCCCCAAATTGCTTTAAACCTATATGTATGATACCATTAAGGAATGTTCCATTTGTTAAAACCACAGACTTAGATTCAACAACCAAACCCATTCCTGTTTTTATGCCACAGGCAAACCCATCTTTTATTAATATTTCAACGACCACGTCCTGCCAAAAATCGACATTAGGCAATTGTTCTAATTTTTCTCTCCAGTATTGCGAAAACAGCATTCTGTCATTTTGGGAACGAGGGCTCCACATAGCAGGACCTTTTGAACGGTTTAATAAGCGAAACTGAATAGTTGACTTGTCTGAAATAATTCCTGAATAGCCACCAAGCGCATCGATTTCTCTTACTATTTGCCCCTTTGCAATACCACCCATTGCCGGGTTGCAACTCATTTGAGCAATTTTGTTCATGTCCATTGTAATCAGTAAAACCTTTGAACCAAGGTTTGCAGCAGCAGCAGCAGCTTCACAACCAGCGTGCCCAGCACCGACAACTATTACATCGTATTTTTTAAACATTTGAATATGAAGTGGTTATATTGTTTTTCACGTGGAAACAGGAAATTCTTCCCAAAGAGACAAATAAAAGTCTTCTTTACCTCTCATTATTTTTTCTTCGTTTTGGCTTTTGTCTTTATAGCCACACAAATGTAAGACACCATGTACCATAACCCTCATTAATTCTGTTTTATACGAGGTTTTATGCTTCAAAGAGTTTTCTTTTATTCGCTCGGTACTAATATAAATATCAGCAAAAATATCCCCACCGTCTGATAGGTCAAATGTTATTATATCTGTATAGTCATCATGGTTTAGATATTTATTGTTAATTTTATTTAAGCGCTTATCGCTACAAAAATTATAGCTAATAACCTCAAGGTTTTTGTTTTCATTATGAATAACAACATTTAACCATGCCCTAAGTTTTTTTATTTTATTCAACTTTAAGTTAACATCAATATTGTTAAAAGAGATTTTGTTATTCAAAGATTGTAACAAGACCTGATTTGTTTTGTTCTGCTCCATTTGTTCCGACAATATTCATTTTATATAAATAAACCCCAGGCATACAATATACACCTTTAGTATCTTTTCCGTTCCACCCGTTAGTTAAGTCTAAAATTTCTATTACGCGCCCTCCCCATCTATCATAAATTAACATACTTGATTTTTTATAATTAATAAAACTTCCCTCCGGTCTGAAAGTTATATTTATACCAAAGGGATTAAATGCATTTGGCACAAAAACCAATAAATCTCCAATAATACAAGAGTGATTTGAATTGCTTTTTTCAACAAATTTTCCTCCAACATTTTGTTGAGCTTGAACATAATAACATAATCCTTGCCCTTCAGTTAGCGATGGAAGATTATTATCGGTATATATGTTTTCAATTCCGGAGACAAAATCATAAAGATTATAATTTACAGAACCATCAATGTTTTTAATACCACGATAAATTGTGTATTTTTCTATTCCATTTTGCCAATAGTTATATGGATTCCAAGTAAGCATATTTTGATTATTCTGCCCAAAAGCATTAAGTAAAATTGAGTTTGAAGTATCTGTATATTTTACATCCTTACCACAGAGGTTTATCGAATGTATTTTATAATAATATATTGATGAAGACGCATCAATAATATCTATATATGAAATTATGTTTCCCGTATTTCCTGTATTTGAAATCGCTCCGATTTTTGAAACAGGAATTTGTGAATTATTAGAACGGTAAATATTAAAAAGCGACCACTCTTCATTATTTTTATTTTCAATTGAAAGAAATATTTGTCCATTTGAAAATGGATCTGCAGAAACGTTAATTAGGTTTGTGTTTACCGGATCCAATCTTTGGCGAGTTGTAAATGAACATAAATTAGAGGAAGATGTAACAAAAAAACTGGTGTCTTTTAATGCTCTTACAAAATATTGAATTTGTTGTCCGAGTATTATATTATCTGTATAGTATAATATTGAACCATCAACGGAATCTAGAAGGAAAATTTGGGTAGAGTTTATTTTTTTATAGATATAATGCTTTCGCACTTTTTTCCACCCAACCTGAATTTGTTTTCCAATGTTATCTGTATAAATGAAGCTGTATGGGGTCCACGATAGCTTACAAGTCCTATTGCAAGTATCAACATTTTTTTGAAGAAAAATAGTTTGATGTGGATTTTCTCCGTATGGTCCTGTATTGCCGCAACTGTCACGTGTACCTAAGTCATATTTATGAGATTTGTAAGAAGGGTTGTGTAGGATATTTGTGTCGATTATAAATGTATCTCTGGTTCCTTGCGAACCATCTATGTAATCATAAGTTGGCGGATTTGATGATATTTGATAAAACGGATCGTACAAAGCAAAGTCTGGAGCCTGGTTTTGGTGCCAACCAATTACTACTTTATTTGTTAAAATATCAACACTAACCGAATCGATATAACTCGGATAATTTTGGGTATTGTCAACATCTAAAGTATCAGAATTAACTGAATATACAGGGCCACACGAATCAAGATTTTGAATAAAATAATACCAGTGTTTAGCACCACCAGTATTAGCACCAACATGAGGATAAGTTTCAATGGATTTATTTTTGACAGTATCTAAAATACTAAAACTGCCCGATGTTCCATTTCTTATCCAAATAATATAGCCTTGGAATGACGAGCAGGTGTCACTTGTTTTGTACCAAAAAATATTATTATCAATTCCGGAGTTACAAATACGTCTGATTTTAACAGGATTTGTCGCAGCATTGACACTAACAACATATAACATAAAAACATATAATATCGGGGTCAGTTTTCGCATTATCTTTTACCAACTATTATTTCCGACAGGTCTTTTTCTTTCAAATATTGGTTTGCCAAATCTCTTAATTCAACAGATTTAATTTGATTGATCATATTTATAAACTCATAATAGTAATCATATCCAAAACCAAAATCGACTAAAATTTTATGCCTATCTGCTAAAGAAAAAGGACCATCAATACTTCTTAGAAATGATCCTAAAAGATAATTTTTTGCTAAATTTAATTCAGAATCACCGATAAGTTCGTTCCTTAAAAGAGATATTTCGTGGTATATTTCTTTAATGCCTTGATTTCTTAATTCGTTATTTATTTCAGTTTCGATAAAGAAACATCCGTCATCGATATAACTTTCCATGCCAGAATATATTCCATAGGTTAACCCTTTTTCTTCGCGAAGATTTTTCATCAATCGAGAACCAAAGTATCCACCTAAAATCATGTTTAATATTTGAAGTTTTCTGAAATCAGGGTGGGTACGATTTACAATTCTTCTTCCAATTCTTATTGCAGATTGAACAGTATCTTTATTATCAAAGAAAAATTTATCATGTATTTTTCCATTAGAAAGAAGACCTTTCTTTTCTAAGATATTTTTTCCCAATCTCTTAAAAACACTTTCTGATGCCTTAATAACAGAATCGTCAACCGAGCCAGAGAGCAAAAGATACTTCACCTTGTTTTTATAGTGATATTTAAAAAAATTTGCTACATTTTCACGTGAAATATTATCATAATCTTCAGGCTCTGAGAAAGTTCCATATGGACTTTTTTCTCCAAAAACGGATGAATAAAATAATCTGCGCACCAAAAAGGAATTCCTTTGTTTATTAACCATTAAACGCTGCTGCCCATTCTTTTTATAGATATTTAACTCATTTTCAGGGAAAACGGAATCGTTTATAACATCTAAAATATATGGAATGCAGGAAGCAAAATGTTTCTTTAAACAAAATAAAGTTATTGTACTGTCATCAGCTGTACAATGTGTTTGAAAATAGGAACCATAAAAATCTAATTCTTCTGCGATTTGTTCAGCAGATTTATTTTTTGTACCTTCTCTCAACATTGCAGCAGTTGCAGTTGCTATACAGTTTTGAGTTTGGTTTCTAATACCACCATCACAAACAAGGTCGAGTTTTAATACTTCGGACGTGCCGGCATTTATATAATGCAAATCAATATTATTTGACAAGGTAATAGTTTGACCTTCAATAATTTTAATATTATTTAATTCTTTAGAAGAAGGGACAAGTAATCTATTTAAAACAGCATTCATTTTTTTGAGAGATAATATATAGTAGAACAATTGTTTTCATTTAATATTTCTTTTGCAATCGACACAATATCTGAATTTTTTACTAAGGTGTATTGGTCTACTTCAGTATTCATTAAATTAATTTCTCCAAGAACTTCGCAATATGCCAATTTCATTGCTTTGTTTAAAACGCCTAAATCATTAAATTTAATATTTGTTTCGGCCTTATTTTTAACTTTTTGTAGTTCGTCAATACTTATCCCTTTATTTATTAATCGCTCAATCTCATCAATTATTGCAGCTTCAGCCTCATTAATATTGACTCCAGATATTGCTTTTCCTTCAATAATAAATAAACCCGTTTCAATGTCTCCGGTTAAATAACAATCTAATTCGCTAAAAAGTTGTTTCCCTTTAACCAAAGAATTATAGAGCCTTGATGAGCGTCCTGTTCCTAATATGTCGCAAAGAAGATCAGTGGTATAATAATCTTTATGCATTCGTTTACAACAATGGTAAGCCTTAACAATTACATCTAGAGGAACATTGGCTGTAAATGTTTCCTTTTGAGAGGAAATTTGTTTTGGTTCTTGAGAAAAAGGTTCGCGGATTATATTTTTAGACGGAATGTCGTTATACCATTTCTCAACAAGTTCTTTTGTTTTTGCAAATGTGATATTTCCAACAACTGAAAGAATAGCGTTATTGGGACAATAGAAACGTTTAAAGAAAGCTTTCACATCTTCAAGAGTTGAGTTGTCGATATGTGAAATTTCTTTTCCAATTGTTGGCCACCTATAAGGGTGAACTTTATAAACCAAAGGCAATAACTTTAACCAGATATCACCGTAAGGTTGATTGAGGTACCGTTCTTTAAATTCTTCTATCACAACACTTTTCTGTACATCAAGCGATTCTTGGCTAAAATTAAGGCTCAACATTCTGTCGGATTCTAACCAAAATCCGGTTTCAACATTATTTGCGGGAAGCGTTACATAATAATTTGTAATGTCATTACTAGTAAAAGCATTGCTTTCACCCCCAACTTTTTGAAGTTCGGAGTCAAATTCTTTTATATTGATTGACCCCCCAAACATCAAATGTTCGAAAAGATGAGCAAATCCGGTATGGTCTGGATTTTCATCTTTTGAGCCAACCCGGTAAAGTGTATTTAAAACACAAAGCTGAGAAGAAGTATCTTCGTGATGCAATATTGTGAGTCCGTTTTTTAGTATGAATTTATTAAATGAGATCAAAATATTCTAGTTTATAAAGAAATTATATACAAAAATAGTGTTTTAATGCGATTAGATTCGATTTGTATCAGAATACAACATTTATCATTACCCACATCGAGATGTTTGAAATAAAGCAAAGTATTCATATTGGTGTTTATTGTCTGATTTTTAGATATTTATTAAAGACAATCAGCTATTGATTCATTTTTATAAAGAAATAAATTGTGTTTAGAAAGCGACCAAAATAATTTTTAAAACAGCTCCTCATTTCATATAAGTATAGAACCTCACAATCTCAAGAAATTAAAAGTTACATTTGCAGAAAATTTTATTAGTATGGCACTTAGAAAAAGAACGATAGAAAGAAAAGGAGATAATTCAAAAAAGAAGAATACTTTCAATAAACCAAAACGAACAGTACGATCAACAAATTTACGAAACAGCGATAAAGATTCTTTCAGAGCAGATAATAAATCAACACCAAGAAGTTTTGAAAAAGCTAAAAGACCAGGGAGTACACCAAGAAGTATCGAAACAAAACCCACAAATAGATTTACAAGAACAGAAACATCTGAAGGCAGGTTTTCACAAAATAAATTTTCATCTGATCGCAAAAGCAGCGAAAGAATACCACATAAAAAGTCTCCCGGATTTAACAGAAAACCCAAAGCAGAAAAAATATATTCTTCTGCAAGCGGTAAAAAATCAACAGGAAATTATAAAGGTAAGTTTGAAGATAGAACAGAAAGTGATACACCTGTTAGAAAATTTTCAATAAGCGGTTCCAAAAGACCATCTGAATTTAAAAGAGAGTATGTTTCAAAAGAAAGAACTAAAAGCACTAACAGAAACGAAAGTGATAAACCTGTAAAAAGGTTTATTAAAAGCGATTCAGAAAGATCATCAAAATACGATCCAAAAGGTAGAAATATAAGCGATAAGATAACTGAAAGAAGTTCTCCAGCAACGAGATTTACTAAAAAAGATTCTGATAAAAGAATCTCTGATTTTAAAAGTGATTCAACCCCTAAATCATTCAATAAAAAAGGTTCAGAAAAAAGAGATAACAGGAACCCTTCTTTTAGATCGTCAAAATCGGCAGATAAATCAGCAACAGAATTTCAAAAAGAAAGAAAGGTTTTAAAATCAGATTTAATTTTAACGGAGAAGAAAAAATTTAGCAAATCAAAAACATTTAAAAAAGTAGCAAATATAAAAACCGAAAAACACGGTGATTTAGTTAGGCTAAACCGATATGTTTCAAATGCAGGAATTTGTTCAAGAAGAGAAGCAGATAAACTTATTTCTACCGGCTTAGTTAGTGTTAACGGAACAGTTGTTGTTGAGATGGGTTATCAGGTAAAGAATTCAGATGATGTTCGTTTTAATGGTCAAAGATTATCTCGCGAAAAAAGAGTTTATATTTTGATGAATAAACCTAAAGATGCCATCACAACATTAGACGACCCTGATGGAAGAAACACGATCATGGATGTTTTAGGAAATGAAATTACCGAACGTATTTATCCTATTGGAAGGCTTGATAGAAATACAACAGGGGTACTACTTTTAACTAACGATGGAGAGCTTGCTCAAAGGTTAATGCACCCAAAGTACGAAGTTGAAAAAGTATATAAGGCAACATTAAATAAAGTGTTTACAGGAGAAGATTTTTGGACCTTAACAAATGGTGTTGAACTGGAAGACGGCTTTATTAAGCCTGACGAATTAGCCTATCCAGACCAGAAGAATAAGCAAGAGGTTGGGGTTTTAATTCATAGTGGGCGAAACAGAATCATTCACCGAATGTTTGAACACTTAGGTTATAAGCTTGATAGACTTGATCGTGTATCATACGGAGGTTTTGCAAAAACAGGATTGAAAAGAGGAGAATGGAGACATTTGGCAGAAAAAGAAATTGCACAACTCCAACGTTTGTCAAAAGGGTCAAAATAGAGCTAGATGTTATCGTATTATACTATCTGATTAAAGTTATAGAGCCAGAGTATTTATAAGCTTTACCGTTGAAAGAGGTCGCATTTATTTGATAAATGTAAACATCTTGAGTACAAGGGATAGCGTTTTGAGCTTCCGAACCATCCATATTACCATTCCAACCATCTTCAGCATTAGTGCTATGGTAAACTTGTTGTCCCCAACGGTTAAAGATGTAGATTTCAATAGTCAAATATCCACTAGCGGCTGGTCTGAATCTGCTATTACAAGCAGGGTCGTTGTTGTGGCAAGGCACTTTACTATCAGGACGAAACGCATTTGGAATAAACACAGTAATATCAGGATTAATTGTTACCATATCACTGGTTGTATCCCAGCAACCAAATTGTGTTACCACTTTAAGTTTAATATGTTTGTTTCCTTCAGTTGAATATCCAATATTTGAAGGACTTACATCGGTGGTTGTGCGATCAGGGCCGATATAATCTTCAGGACCTAAGTTCCACAAATATGTCATCGGAGCACCATCAGGAGAACTTGATGTATTGGTAAAACTAAAGTATGGTTTTGCAATAGTGGTTATAAAAGGGTTTGGAACAAATCCTGCCACCGGAGTAGAATGAACTTTTATAGTTTGCGGAGAAGAGATTGTATAGCATCCTTTTGCAGTAGTCACTTTAAGCCTTGCTGTATAAGTACCCCATCCTAATTTAGGCATATAGAATATGCTGTCAGAATTAGCTGCAGCACCCGTTACCAACCATTGGTAGGTTACAGGGAATCCGGCATTCAAAGCACTAAGCACAGGACTTAATTTCTCACAACCATCACAAGTTGCACAAATAAAATTAGAAACCGGCTGAGGGTTAATGGTGATGATAACACTATCAGAAGCAGCAGGGCAAGGATCAGATGCGCCACCCAAAGGAAGAGTAACCACTTTAACTTTAATGAACCCTTTAGGCACATCCACAGACAAATCTCTCATGTAAACAGGAGCAGAATTACTATCATTACCTCTGGCAAAATACCCGCCACCAAAGTGAGTCCATTTATAACTGTATGGAGCAGGATTTTTAGTAATCGTGTCAAGAACTAAAATAAATGCAGTATCAATAGCACAACCTTCTAACCCACGAGTAGCAATACTAATAACCGGAGGTTTGTTTACAGTAATTTGTGCTGAAGCTTCAGCCTTGCACTGCAAAGTATAACCGGGAACCTGTATCGAATATTTGTAGGTTAAAGTATATGTACCAGCGGTAAGCGTTGGGTCGTTGGTATTAAAGTTAGCTTTATTAGGTGTAGCAACATTGGTAGAAAAATAAGAAGGTGTAGGTGTAGTTGCAATCGAATACACTCCTACTCCACCAAGAGGTGTAGAGGTAGATGTAAAGGTTTTATTTCCTGAAGATAAACAAACAGGGCTTGGACCATCTAAAGCAAAAGTTACAGATGGGTTAGCAGCAACAATAATAGAAGTGGTATCGCTAACCGGACAACCAGTTGAAACATCTGTAAACACTAACCTCCACGAATACGTGGTTGAACCCGTTGGGATAGTTACTTTTGAAGGGAAGAATGTTTGAGAATCTTTCAACGCATTGTTAATACCATTTAAAGGAGTAACAGGTAAATAGGTCCAATATCCTCCAGTTCCAGTGGTTGTAGCACTGGCTTTAAGAGTGAGGGCAAAAGAAGTATCGAGATTACAAACGGGAGCAAACGTTCCGGCAGAAACAGCAGGCACAGCCAACACTTGAAAAGTAACAGTATCCATACCTGTACAAGCTGGAGCAAAACCACCCGGAACCACATATTGTTTAGTGTAGGCATAGGTTAAAATATTTTTATGTGCCAGCAATGTATCAGAAGGACTTTGAGAAATCGTTACTCCAGCCTTAGCAGGATTGAAAGTATAACGTTTATTCTGACCAGAGAAGGTGCTATCCACGCCATTACCCGACCAAGTAGAATTCTGACCATAGTTTTGTCCGCTCACATCATTAGGTGTTGGTGTCCAAAGACTGTATGGAGAAGGTCTGGTATTGTCTACTTGTAATTTAAATATTCCTGCATTTTTACACCACTTCACATCAAACCCAGCAACCACATAAGGCACAGCAAATATTCTCACTTTAGCAGAATCATAATTTGAGCAACCGCCATAACTTGCCGGAGCAGTATATTTATACCGAACCCAATTATCATAACCTCCACTAGGAACAGGAACAAGTGTATCGGCAGGAAGAGTTTTTAAACTATCGGTATACACTTTAGGCTGAGTACCATTAACAATAGCACCTTTTGCATACGGATAACTCCAAACACTTGTTCCTCCTTGTTGGTTGCTGCCAAAAGCATTTAAGTTAAGAACCTTTGAACTCTTACAGGCCAATAGATCGGAAGGTCGACTTAAAACCGGCAACGGGTTAACAACAATCTCTACCGTATCCACTTTTGAACACTCTAAAATTTTAGCTGCGGTATCTGGATAACTGGCAAACACTGTTACCTCATAATCGGTAGTAACCTTAGGGTTTATTCTGAGCGTATTTCCGTAGTCCTTTTGAACAATAATTGAACCGGTGGTAAGATTTTTCCATTGATACAATTGTCCACCCGAAGCATGCAGTGTTGCAGTATCTCCATAACAAATGGCAGTATCAGGACCGGCATTTGCAAGAATTGGTGCGTTCACATAAAGCTTAAAAGTATCTTGATTTTGGCAATTAAAACTATCTGTTATTTGAAGAACATAAGAATTAGAATCACTGCGAGTAAGAGTTCGCAAAGTATCTTCGGGTAATCCTGTGTTCCACACATATTGCAATGCTTTAGTATTGTCATTACCAAAATCCATGGTATAGGAATTACCGTAGCAAATTCTCTGAGAGTCTAAAGGTAAAAATACCGGTAGAGGTTTAACCACAACAATCACATTTGAATCATAAGCTCTACAACCGTTAAAATCGCGAACCTGAACAGTGTATCTTTTAGTTGTTGTTGGGCTAACAGTATAAGAAGTAAGTGCATAAAAAGGGCCATTCAAAGGGAACCATGAAGTATCAGGTGGATAGAACCAACGGAAAGTATATGGTTCTTTTCCCCATTTAGCTGAATAAGGAATACTAACCGAACTACCAATACAAACAAAGGTATCAGGAACAAAAGGTGCAACCGTAGTGTCTACATTGATGGTATCGAAAAACTGTGCCTGACAAGGAGATCCGCCCGGAGGGCCAGCTGTATTAATATCGAGCTCAACAAGGTATTTACCCCCAATGGTAAAGTTTTGATTAGGCGGTGTTGCAGTGTTCGTATACGTACGAACATTCATCCCAGAATAATCATTGGCCACTTTGCTGATATTCCATACTGTGGAGATAAAAGATTGGGATGGCTTATTCTTGGTGTAATAAACCTTCCAATGTCCACAATGTAAGTCAGTTTTAATAATTTTAACATCTGCTTTTGGCAAGACAGTTACAGAAAGGGCACGAGTAGAAGACCCAGGGTTTGGACACCTGCTGTCTCTAACAGTTACGGTAAAATAATAAGGTAAGGATGAAGCATCTGCATCTGCGGGTTTCCAACAAAATTGATATTTATCTTCTCTCGGACCGGCTGTGGTTCGAAGTGATGGTGTATAGGTTGGTAAAAACGTTGCACCCCTGGAAGCTAAGGACGCATTCCAAGCCAGATATGTAGTATCTGAAATTGGAGGAGAATTAGTAGGAATAAAATCAGTGTCCTTACCAATTATATAAAAACATAACTGATCACCTGCACAGACCTTCCATGAAAGAATAGGAAGCGCTCCATTCGAAGGGTCTGTCATAATGTTTGGAGGGTGATTAGCGGCACAAGTTAAAAGCCACATTTGAATATCCCTTCGGGTTGTGCCCACACATGTGGCAACGCCATTAATATAACGCCACTGTTTTATTTCAATAGCCATTACGCCACAAAATTGGCCTCCAGAACCATAACTAGGGGTGAACATGATATCGCCAGTATTTGGGTCACACCTGATCCCCAAAGGAAACGGACCGTTTTTGGGAGGCCCATACGGCATAGGAGCATCGTAAGAATAAGGTGAAGTATAAGTTACAGAGGTACTAGCCGTTTGTAACGAAGGAGCAAAGGAGTAGGTTAAAGAATCATTTTCTGGATCGACTGCACCATTGTTAAAAACAAAAGGTTGTCCGCCACACATAACCGCAAAAGGATCGTTTGAAAGATCAGGCGAGCTACTGCAAGGAGTAACACATCGATTAAGGGTGCATTGAGTATAATAACCCTCCCAAGTTGAACCCGTAACAATTTCTCCGCTACGACAACAGGAATACCATGAAATAATAATATTGCAACATGTAGCAGGAAGTCCGTTTAGGTCAAGATCTCCTTCAAACTGATATCTTTCAACGCCAGGAGTGTATGTACCTGCAGTAACACAAGTCATGTTATCGCAAATACTCTTTGCACTTGGACATTGAGGATTAGGGTTAACATCTCGAACACCTGTTAAATTTAATCCAACAGAACCACTTGCTCCACAATTTGGATCAGCAGCATGCCAATCTACCTGAAAACTACAACCAGCACCACAAGATTGAGGGCAAAGGGCAATACCTGCACAGGTTCGGAAAAACACAAATGTAATATGCCAAACACCAGCCTGACTAGTACAAGTATAGGACAAATCATTTCCGGCAATATGGTCGGCTTTGGCTTTATTAAATAATGAAGAGCTAAAAACCAACAAACCAACCAAAATCAAATTTTGGATTTGCTTTTTAATTTTATCAATGAATGAATGGTTGTTTTGCATTATTTTTTTAGCAGCCCTATAAAAATTACACACAAACTTAAGGTGTTTATTTCTTAAAATTTTCTAAATAATTTTTCTAAACGAAATTTTAATCTGAGCCCAAAATAATTATAGAGTAAACCTTTAATAAGAGAACTTCCTTATTGGGTAGCACCAAAATTTAGGTTACTATTCTTGTAGAAAAACAATTCCAATATTCTCGGAAGCTCTTTGAGAAGCAACTTGTTCGGCTTTTTTCTTTGAAACATGTTCGGCTTCTCCCATTAAAACACGATCTATAAGTATTCTAATTTTAAAAATTTTTTGGCGTTGGCTTGTATTTTCTTCGCTTTCGAATTCTATAACCTTGTTGTTTTTTTGAGCCCACTCAATTAAACGGCCTTTAAAATTAGTTTCAGTGTTTTGTAACTTATCAATATCTATGTGGGTGAGTAATTTTTGTTTAATAAATTTTCTTGCAGAGTAAAATCCACGATCTAAAAAAACCGCACCAATAAAGGCTTCAAGAGCATTTCCAAAAATGCTATTTTTGGTATTAAACCCAATCGCACGTTTATCAAATTCAACAATATTATTTAGCCCAATTTTAATTGCAAGATCATTTAAGCTTTCCCTGCTTACGATTTTAGATCGCATTTCAGTAAGAAAGCCCTCGTTTTTATATGGAAAACGATTAAAGAGAAGCTCGGCTATTACAGTGTTTAAAACAGAATCGCCTAAATATTCGAGACGTTCATTGCTATTACGAGTTCCGTTCTCATGAATGGTAGTTGAAACAGAATGATGCCTGAGCGATTGAAAATAGCAAGAAAGATGAGTTGGTGGAAACCCAACAATATTTTTAATTTCCCGATAAAGGTGTTTGTGTTTTGAAAAGTAGGAGAAATAAAATCCTGTAATAGATTTCCAGATCAAAATTTATTCAAACTTTTTAATAATAATTGAGGCGTTGTGCCCTCCAAAACCAAAAGTATTGCTTAAGGCTGCTTTTACTTCGCGCTTTTGAGCTTTATTAAAGGTTAAGTTAAGGCGAGAGTCAAATGCAGGATCGTCAGTAAAATGATTAATAGTTGGAGGAATCACCCCTGTATTGATAGCCATCAAACAAGCTAAAACCTCTACAGCACCTGCACCACCAAGTAAATGGCCAGTCATTGATTTTGAGGAACTGATATTTAATTTATAAGCGTGATCGCCAAAAATATTTTGAATTGCTTTTATCTCTTGAGGGTCTCCAAGCGGAGTTGAAGTTCCGTGAACGTTGATATAATCAATATCTTCTGGTTTCAAACCGGCTTCATCCAATGCATATTGCATCACTTTTGTAGCACCCAAGCCTTCTGGATGTGGAGCAGTTAAATGATAGGCGTCAGCAGAAGCGCCACACCCAACAATTTCTCCATAAATTTTTGCTCCCCTTGCAATAGCGTGTTCTAGTTCTTCAAGTATTACAGCACCAGCACCTTCACCTAATACAAAACCATTTCTGTCTAAATCAAAAGGGCGCGAAGCGGTTGAAGGATCATCGTTTCTTTCAGAAAGCGCTTTCATTGCATTAAAGCCTCCAACAGCAGCCTCGTTAACACACGCTTCAGAACCACCAGTAACAATCATATCTGACTTTCCCATTTTAATATAATAGAAAGCATCGGAAATGGCATTGGTTGAAGAAGCACAAGCAGACACAGTTGTGAAATTAGGTCCCCTAAAACCAAAACGAATTGATATTAACCCAGCGGCAATATCAGCAATCATCATTGGTATGAAGAATGGACTAAACCTTGGCGTTCCATCACCTTTGGAAAAGGCTGTAACTTCATCTAAAAAAGTTTTTAAGCCACCAATTCCAGACCCCCAAATTACACCAACACGATCTTTATTTATTTTTTCAAGATCAATACCCGAATGTTTTACAGCTTCATCGCAAGCAACCATTGCAAGCTGGGCATACCTGTCCATTCGCCTTGCTTCTTTGCGGTCAATAAACTGTGTAACATCGAAGTTTTTTACTTCGCAGGCAAAATGTGTTTTGAATTTGGATGCATCAAACTGAGTGATGTGGGCTGCCCCACTCACTCCGTTTGACAATGCGTTCCAGTAATCCTGAACATTGTTACCAATGGGTGTAATGG
>Ga0194047_10001064_pt1 | contig 17380 bp, 17 predicted proteins | sample JunL225m_MetaG_2_FD_160070 | JGI IMG/M metagenome (GOLD analysis project Ga0194047, IMG submission 160070) | Anoxic zone freshwater microbial communities from boreal shield lake in IISD Experimental Lakes Area, Ontario, Canada - Jun2016-L221-5m | ecosystem: Environmental > Aquatic > Freshwater... | reverse complement strand
ATATGGCCGTCCAACAAAATAAAAAATCACCATCCAAACGTGGCATGCACCGTGCGCACGACTTTTTGACCGCACCTGCTACGGCTGTTGAAGCCACAACTGGTGAGGCTCATTTGCGCCACCACATCTCACCAAACGGCTACTATCGTGGTCGTAAAGTAGTTAAAACCAAAAACGACTAATTTTTTAGTCTAAAAAGATCGAAGCGGCTCCACTATAAGCCGCTTTTTTCTTGGATAAATCACTTGCTGCATTCAATGAGTTTATGAGCGTTACTCTAGCTATTGATGCCATGGGCGGAGATCATGGAGTCGTCGTTACGGTTCCGGCCGCCTGCGATTTTTTGGATAAGCATGCCGATGTGAAAATAACATTGGTAGGTGATACCAGTGCAATCCAACAAGCCCTTAGTCATTTTCCTAAAGCCCCACTTGAGCGTATTCAAATTATTTCCGCCAGTGAAGTCGTGTTAATGGATGATTCCATTGAGGTAGCTTTACGTCGAAAAAAAGATTCGTCAATGCGCCTTGCTATCGAGCAAGTAAAAGATGGCACAGCTGACGCCGTCATTTCTTCTGGTAATACCGGCGCTTTGATGGCGATCTCGCGTTACGTTCTTAAAACGCTTGAAGGCGTTGATCGCCCAGCAATTGCTACTGCGATACCTAATGAATTGGGTGGAGGCACTACCATGCTTGATCTGGGTGCGAATGCTGACTGCGAGCCCATGCACTTAGTACAGTTTGCTCAAATGGCTAATGTCATGGTCCAAGTAGTGGACGGTAAACAAAATCCTTCTATTGGCCTTTTAAATATTGGCGAAGAGGTGATTAAGGGTAATGAGGTCGTCAAACAAACGAGTGAGCTACTACGTCAAACAAATTTAAACTTTTATGGCAACGTAGAAGGTAATGATATTTTTAAAGGCACTACCGACATCGTAGTCTGTGATGGATTTGTAGGTAATGTGGTTTTGAAGGCAAGCGAAGGTCTAGCAAAAATGATGAGCAGCATGATTCGGGAAGAATTTAATCGCTCGTTGTTAACTAAATTAATGGCAATTTGTGCGATGGTGCCATTGTTGAGGGTACGCAAGCGCGTCGATCATCGTCGTTACAACGGTGCTGTATTGTTAGGTTTACGGGGCTGTGTGATTAAAAGCCATGGCTCTGCAGATCGTTTTGCCTTTGGTTTTGCCTTGGATCGTGCCTATGAGGCTGCAAAAAATCGTATGGTTGACCGCATTGCTGGAGCCTTTGTAGCGGAGGTAAAAGAATGAGTATTTATTCAAGGGTAGCCGGTACAGGAAGTTATCTTCCAGAGCTGCGTTTAACGAATCAAGATTTAGTTGAGCGCCTGGCGAAGAATGGCTTAGAGACCAGTGATGAATGGATTACAACGCGTAGCGGTATCTCGGCCCGATATTTTGCTGCTGAAAATGAACTTACCAGTGACTTGGCGCTTAAAGCTTCCCAGGCTGCACTCAGTAGTTCTGGCATTACGTCTAGTGATTTAGATCTTATTATTTTGGCAACCTCTACCCCAGATCATTTGGGCGGGTTTCCAAGTACAGCTTGTGTATTACAAGATAAATTGGGTGCCCATACTGCTTGTGCCGCTTTTGATATTCAGGCAGTCTGCGCAGGGTTCACTTATGCCATGGCAACTGCCGATGCATTTATTCGTTGTGGTACTTACAAAAAAGTATTGGTAGTTGGCGCAGAAACTTTCTCACGTATTTTGGATTTTCAAGATCGTGGCACCTGCGTATTATTTGGTGATGGTGCCGGCGCAATAGTCTTAGAGGCTTCTTCAGAGGCAGGCATTCTCTCGACTGCTCTTCATGCTGATGGTAGCCAACGCGATATTTTGTGCGTTCCAGGTCGTGCGGGTAACGGTGAGGTACATGGCTCCCCCTTCATGACAATGGATGGTCAAGCGGTTTTTAAATTAGCTGTCAAAGTATTGGAGCAGGTAGCTCATGAGGCATTGGAAAAGGCGAATCTCAAGCCAGATCAAGTTGATTGGTTAGTTCCGCATCAAGCCAATATTCGCATTATGGAAGGTACTGCTAAAAAGATGGGCATGTCCATGGATAAGGTAATCGTCACGGTGCATGAACATGGCAATACTTCAGCTGCTTCGATTCCGCTTGCATTGGATTCGGGTGTTCGTTCTGGTCAAATTAAACGTGGACAATATCTTTTATTAGAAGGTGTTGGCGGTGGATTTGCATGGGGCGCGGTCGCACTCAAATACTAATTCTTTTAACTTTCAAAAAATACTCACATGACATTTGCATTTGTATTCCCTGGTCAAGGCTCTCAATCCGTTGGCATGTTGAATTCCATTGCACAGCGCCCTGAAGTGCGTGCCACTTTGCAAGAGGCGTCTGAGGCTTTGGGTGAGGATGTCTCAAAGTTAATAGCTGAAGGCCCTGCAGAGGTCTTGTCATTAACCACCAATACTCAGCCTGTGATGTTGACTGCTGGTGTGGCGTTTTATCGTGCCTGGTTAGCTGCTGGTGGTTCGGCTCCTGAAGTGATGGCTGGCCACAGTCTTGGTGAGTACTCAGCATTGGTTGCTGCAGGCGTAATTTCATTTAAAGATGCAGTGCCATTAGTGCGTTTTCGTGCACAGGCTATGCAAAGCGCAGTACCAGTAGGTACAGGTGGTATGGCCGCGATTTTAGGTTTGGATGACGCAACGGTCATTCAGGTTTGCACAGAGGCAAGCACTGCATCTGGTGGCGTGGTAGAGGCCGTGAATTTTAATGCGCCTGGTCAGGTAGTAATCGCTGGTGCAAGCGATGCGGTGACAAAAGCCTGTGAGTTACTTAAAGCAGCCGGTGCAAAACGCGCATTACCTTTGCCAGTCTCTGCGCCATTTCATTCCTCTTTACTGCAACCTGCATCTGAAAAGCTCAAAGACTACTTAGTCAATATTGAATTTAAAGCACCGACAATTTCCGTAATCAATAATGTTGATGTTGAAATCTTGAATGATCCAATCGCCATCAAAGATGCTTTAGTGCGTCAGGCAGCCAAGCCTGTGCGTTGGCAAGAAACTATTCAAGCCATGGGGCAGCAGGGCATTACGCAAGTAGTGGAATGCGGTCCCGGTAAGGTGTTGGCAGGCCTTACTAAGCGCATCAACGATCAAGTGACTGGTATACCCATGTTTGATGAAGCCAGCTTGAATGAAGCATTGGCTGGCGTTAAATAAAACTGCAATAGAGAAAATAGCGAAAGACAAATATGAACCTCGACTTAAGCGGACAAATTGCCTTAGTTACTGGCGCATCGCGTGGTATTGGTCAAGCAATTGCAGATGAGTTAATGAAATGTGGGGCAAAGGTGATAGGTACTGCAACATCTGCTGATGGTGCTAAAGCAATTGATGAGCGTTTGAAAGCTTCAGGTGGACGTGGTTTGGTTTTGAATGTCACCGAGCCAAATGCTTGTGAAAACATTATTGATCTCATCGTCAAAGATTTTGGCGGTATTAACATCCTGGTGAACAATGCCGGCATTACCCGTGATAACTTGGCAATGCGCATGAAGAATAACGAGTGGACCGAAGTGATCGACACTAACTTAAGCTCAGTTTTTCGTCTGTCACAAGCTGTTTTGCGCCCAATGATGAAAGTGCGTGCTGGTCGCATTATTAATATCACCTCTATTGTTGGTCACATGGGTAATGCTGGCCAAGCCAATTATGCTGCTGCAAAAGCAGGCGTCTCAGGGATGACCCGCGCCTTGGCGCGTGAGATTGGCAGTCGAAATATCACTGTGAATTGCGTTGCACCTGGTTTTATTGATACGGATATGACCCGTGCCTTGAGTGAAGAGCAGCAAAATGCCCTAAAAGTGAACATTCCTTTAGCGCGCCTAGGTAGCCCTGAGGATGTGGCACAGGCAGTGGCGTTTTTGGCCTCACCAGCTGCAGGCTATATTACGGGTAATACCCTACACGTCAATGGCGGACTATATTTAACCTAACGGCAAAGCAAGGATTTGGTCATTTTTAGGCGAATTTACTATTTTGATCCGCCAAACTGATAAAATCCCTCAATCGTTTTTTACAACCCCTGGGGAAATTAATGGACAACATCGAACAACGCGTTAAGAAAATCGTCGCTGAGCAATTGGGCGTCGCAGAAGGAGATATCAAAAATGAATCTTCTTTTGTGAACGACTTGGGCGCTGACTCTCTTGACACTGTTGAGCTGGTAATGGCTTTGGAAGATGAATTCGGCATCGAAATTCCTGATGAGGAAGCTGAAAAAATCACTACCGTTCAGCTCGCGATCGATTTCGCTAAATCAAAAGCTCAGGGTTAATTCCCTAGCTTAGGCATTACTGTGTCAGCATTAAATGGCCGACGCCGGGTAGTGGTTACCGGCCTTGGTCTTATCTCACCTGTTGGTAACTCAGTTGATGTGGCTTGGCCTAACTTGCTTGCGGGCAAATCAGGCATTGCAACTATCACTAAGTTTGACCACACTCCATTGAGCGTTCACTTCGCTGGTGAGGTTAAAGATTTCAATGTCGAAGAATATGTTTCTGCCAAAGAAGCACGCCATATGGATACTTTTATCCATTACGGTATCGCTGCTGGTACCCAAGCGATTCGTGACAGCGGCCTAGAGATTACCGAGCAAAATGCTGAGCGCGTCGGTGTAATGGTGGGCTCTGGTATTGGCGGCTTGCCGATGATTGAAGAAACTGGTGCCGAGATGTTGGCCCGTGGTCCTCGTCGCATTTCGCCATTCTTTGTTCCGGGTTCTATCATTAATATGATTTCTGGGCATCTCAGTATTTTGTTTGGCCTTAAAGGTCCAAACGTTGCCGCTGTGACTGCTTGCACCACTGGTTTGCATAGCATTGGTTTGGCTGCACGTTTAATTCAGTACGGCGATGCAGATGTCATGCTTGCTGGTGGCGCTGAATCTACGATTTCTGCATTGGGTGTTGGCGGATTCGCATCAGCTAGAGCGCTTTCTACTCGAAACGATGATCCAGCAACTGCTTCTCGTCCTTGGGATAAAGACCGTGATGGCTTTGTTCTTGGTGAGGGTGCTGGCGTTATTGTGCTCGAAGAGTATGAGCATGCAAAAGCCCGTGGCGCAAAAATCTATTGCGAACTGCTTGGTTTTGGTATGAGTGGTGATGCGTATCATATGACTGCACCCAATATGGATGGCCCTCGCCGTTGTATGGTCAATGCCATGCGCGACGCTCACTTAAATCCAGATCAAATTCAGTACTTAAATGCGCACGGCACTTCTACACCTTTGGGTGACAAGAATGAAACTGAAGCCATTAAGGCGGCCTTGGGCGATCATGCCAAAAAGGCCCTAATTAACTCCACCAAGTCGATGACAGGTCATCTTTTGGGCGGTGCTGGTGGCTTAGAGTCCGTTTTTACTATTTTGGCCCTGCATCACCAGAAATCCCCACCCACCATCAATATCTTCAATCAAGACCCTGAATGCGACTTGGACTACTGTGCCAATACTGCCCGGGATGTAAAGATTGACCATGCGGTTAAAAACAACTTTGGCTTTGGTGGTACTAACGGCACCTTGATTTTTGGCAAGTTGACCTAATATTCTCTTTATCTCCACTTTTTTGGTTTTTACCAAGTAGGTCTAGCATTATGAAAAAGTACTTTATTGCACTCTTGGCTATTTTGAGCCTCAGCCAGTTTTCTTTTATTCCACATGCCTCTGCGCAAACTCCGCGGGTCACTATCCCTGATTTCGCTGACTTGGTTGAAAAAGCGAGTCCAGCAGTGGTCAATATTCGAACGACTGAAAAAGTGGTTGTCCAACAGGCCCAGGGTGGCATACCGGGAATGCCTGAAGATCAAGCAGAATTCTTTCGCCGTTTCTTTGGCGTACCTATTCCAGGTTTACCTAATAACCCTAAACAGGCTCAACCTAATCCAGGCAAGCCCCAAGAATCTGATCGCGGTGTTGGCTCAGGATTCATTATCGAAACCAACGGTTTGATTTTGACCAATGCACACGTAGTTGAAGGTGCAACGACTATTTATGTCACCTTGACTGATAAGCGCGAATTCAAGGCCAAGTTATTAGGTATGGATAAACGTACTGATGTGGCAGTACTAAAAATTGAAGCACGCGATTTACCAAAGTTACCTTTAGGTGATTCTTCAAGAGTAAGAGTAGGTGAGTGGGTTCTGGCTATTGGTTCGCCATTTGGTCTTGAGAATACGGTGACTGCGGGAATTGTCTCGGCCAAGAGTCGTGACACTGGAGACTATTTGCCCTTTATTCAAACCGACGTTGCGGTCAACCCTGGAAACTCGGGTGGTCCACTTTTGAATACTGCTGGACAAGCGATTGGTATTAATTCCCAAATTTTTAGCCGCTCTGGCGGTTACATGGGTATCTCTTTTGCAATTCCGATTGATGAGGCAATGCGTGTTGCCGATCAATTGCGTACCAACGGAAAAATGACCCGCGGTCGAATTGGTGTTGCGTTAGGGGAGATGACTAAAGAAGTTGCAGAGAGCTTAGGTTTAGGTAAACCTCGTGGTGCTTATGTGCGTAATGTTGATCCAGGTGGTCCAGCAGCAATTGGTGGAATCGAAGCTGGTGACGTCATTCTGAGTTTTAATGGCCGTGAAATTGCTAAATCAACGGATCTACCGCGTTTGGTTGGTGAGACGAAACCAGGTACAAGTGCAACTGTGCAAGTTTGGCGCAAGGGTGCCACTCGGGATTTATCAGTGAACGTTGGCGATAGCGAATCGAATCAAACTGCTGCCAAGAAGGCTGATGTCCCAACTCCGAATGTTTCCGGTACAAATACTTTAGGCCTGATAGTGAATGAGTTAACGGATACTAAGAAGAAAGAGCTCAACGTCAAAGGGGGTATTGAAGTTACTGCTCTTGGTGATGGTGCTTTGGCAAAAGTGGGAATTCGTCCGGGGGATGTCATTATTCGTATCGGGGATGCCGATATAACCAGCGTGAAGCAGTTTGAGAGCCTGGTTAAGGGTTTGGATGCTAATAAGGCTGTTCCGGTCTTTATTCGCCGCGCAGACAGCACCTTAGTCATCCCAGTAAGGCCAAAATAAGGCCAATTTAGGTCTAAAAATGGGGTTCGGCGCTTCATCGGCGCCACCCATTACAATCCTTTCAAGACGACTTTTTGCAGCGCATCATTGTGGTGCGTTCTGACAAGGCGTTTTTTGAATGACCAAATAAGACGCTATGGATTTAATCCGCAATTTTTCTATCATCGCCCATATCGATCATGGCAAATCAACGCTTGCTGATCGCATTATTCAGATTTGCGGTGGCCTTTCCGATCGAGAGATGGAAGCTCAAGTCCTAGATTCAATGGATATCGAGCGTGAACGTGGTATTACGATCAAAGCCCAAACCGCTGCTTTGAATTACAAAGCAAAAGATGGCAAGATTTATAACCTCAATCTGATCGATACACCAGGGCACGTAGACTTTTCTTATGAAGTCAGTCGCTCCTTGTCTGCATGCGAAGGCGCTTTGTTGGTGGTTGATGCCAGTCAGGGTGTTGAGGCTCAAACGGTTGCCAACTGTTACACGGCCATTGAATTGGGTGTTGAAGTGGTTCCGGTGCTTAATAAGATTGATTTACCCCAAGCTGATCCTGAACGTGCTGTTCAAGAAATTGAAGATGTGATTGGGATTGATGCCACAGATGCGATCACTTGCTCTGCTAAGACTGGTCTGGGTGTTCATGAAGTGATTGAAGAAATGATCCGTCGCGTACCACCACCGAAAGGGGATGCGAGCGCGCCTTTGCAGTGCTTAATTATTGACTCTTGGTTTGATAACTACGTTGGGGTTGTGATGTTGGTGCGGGTTGTGAACGGCACGCTAAAACCTAAGGACAAAATTACTTTGATGGCCCATGGCTCAAGCCACTTAGTTGAGCACGTCGGAGTCTTTAGTCCAAAATCAGTCGACCGTCCAGAACTCAGTGCTGGTCAAGTAGGATTCATTATTGCCGGCATTAAAGAATTAAAAGCTGCCAAGGTAGGTGATACGGTTACGCATACTACCGGGCAGCAGGGCCGTACTCCTGCCACCACAGCATTGCCTGGATTTAAAGAGGTGAAGTCACAGGTCTTCGCTGGCCTCTATCCAGTTGAAGCTAGTGACTACGATCAATTGCGTGAGTCATTAGAGAAGCTCAAGTTAAATGATGCTTCCCTCTTATATGAACCAGAAGTTTCTCAGGCTTTAGGATTTGGTTTTCGTTGTGGTTTCTTGGGCCTTCTTCATATGGAGATCGTGCAAGAACGCTTAGAGCGTCAGTACGATATGAATTTGATTACGACCGCTCCAACCGTGGTCTATCAAGTGCAGCAATCTGACGGTACGATCTTAATGGTCGATAACCCCTCTAAGATGCCAGAGACTAGTAAGGTCGATACGATCCTAGAGCCGATTGTTACTGTCAACCTCTATATGCCGCAAGAGTATGTGGGATCTGTTATTACTTTGTGCGTTGGTAAGCGTGGCATTCAGACGGGTATGAATTATCTTGGCCGACAAGTGCAACTCACCTATGAATTGCCGATGGCAGAGATAGTGCTCGATTTTTTTGACCGTCTCAAATCGATCTCTCGTGGCTATGCGTCGATGGATTATGAATTTAAGGAATATCGCCCAGCCGATGTTGTGAAGGTCGATATCTTAATTAACGGTGATCGTGTTGACGCTCTGTCGGTTATTGTCCATAGGAGTAATAGTCAGCACCGTGGCCGTGAAGTAGTTTCTAAGATGCGGGGCATTATTCCACGCCAAATGTTCGATGTTGCGATTCAAGCAGCTATTGGTAGCAATATCGTGGCTCGCGAAAACGTGAAAGCCTTACGTAAAAACGTTTTGGCTAAATGTTATGGTGGCGACATCTCGCGTAAACGCAAGCTTTTAGAAAAGCAGAAAGAGGGTAAGAAGCGCATGAAGCAAGTGGGTAACGTGGAGATTCCACAAGAGGCCTTCTTGGCCATTTTACAGGTTGAAGGCTAATGAATTTTGCTCTTATTCTCCTAATCTTAGTGATCATTTCTGGTATTGCTTGGGTTGCTGACAGACTTTACTTTGCGCCACAACGAAAATTGGCTGGCATTGATCGCATGCCGCTTTGGCTTGAGTACACGGCTGGTTTCTTTCCAGTGATTTGTGCGGTATTTGTGTTGCGCTCTTTTATTGTGGAGCCATTCAAAATTCCTTCTGGCTCCATGATTCCGACTTTACAAATTGGGGACTTTATTCTGGTGAATAAATTTACTTATGGCATTCGCTTGCCAGTATTGAACCAGAAGGTGGTAGATTTGGGATCACCAAAACGCGGTGATGTTGTAGTGTTCCGCTACCCGCGTGATGAATCCGTCGATTACATTAAGCGAGTAGTTGGACTGCCGGGTGATGTAATTGCATACGAAGATAAACGCCTGACTATAAATGGACAGCCTTTGCAATATAGCGGTGGCGAACCCTATCTGGATCCTGAGAATATGCGGTATGCCAAGCGCTTTACTGAAGCCTTTCCAGCCGATTTAGGTGGTAATCGTCATGAGATTTTGAATGATCCTGATCGGCCTGCAAGCGTGTTCCCAAGCGAACGTTTTCCTGGCGCAGAATTTTGTCAATATCAACAATCTGGCTTGACTTGCAAAGTGCCACCTGGCCATTACTTTGCTATGGGTGATAACCGAGATAACAGTGCCGATTCACGTTACTGGGGATTTGTCCCGGATAAAAATCTGGTGGGAAAGGCCTTCTTCGTTTGGCTTAACATAGGAAACCTCAGCCGTATTGGAGGCTTTGAGTAAATATTATGTGTGCACGCGCCGTCATTGACACTGCACCCCTTCAAGAGCGTCTTGGGTATAGCTTTAAAAAACCTGAGCTCTTAAATCAGGCGCTGACTCATCGCAGTCATAGCAAAAAGAATAATGAGCGCTTAGAATTTTTGGGAGATTCTATTCTCAATTGCGTCGTAGCAGAAATGCTTTATGAGCGTTACTCAGATTTGGACGAAGGTGATCTTTCTCGTGTGCGCGCAAACCTTGTGAAGCAACAAGCACTCTATGAGATTGCTCAAACTTTATCTTTATCTGACTATTTACGTTTGGGTGAAGGAGAATTAAAGAGTGGTGGTTTCCGTCGGCCCTCTATATTGGCTGATACGCTAGAAGCAATCACAGGCGCAATCTTTATAGATGGTGGTTTTGAATCTGCTAAGGCTTGCTTACGAAAACTCTACTCTGTCATTCTGGCTCAGGTAGATCCAATGACTTTGGGTAAAGACGATAAAACACTTTTACAAGAATGCCTACAAGGTTATCAATTACCTTTACCTACTTATAACGTGACCGGTACTACGGGTGCTGCACATAACCAGCAATTTGAAGTAGAGTGTTTGATCCCAAGCCTGAAGGTATCTGTCAAAGGCGAGGGCGCCTCCCGCCGCGCAGCTGAACAAGCTGCGGCAAAAATTGCTTTGATCGCATTGCTGAAAGCTTTGCCGCAAGATTCACGTAAACCAAAGAAAACTCGGTCAGCCAAGAAAAAAGCGGCTAAAAAAGAAGTGACTGAAGAGCAGTTGAACCTCAAGCTGAAGGGCTAATCGTGTTTAGATGCGGCACTATCGCCATTGTTGGGCGTCCCAATATGGGTAAATCAACACTCCTAAATGCATTGGTCGGACAAAAGATTAGCATTACTTCACGCAAAGCTCAAACGACTCGTCACCGAATCTTAGGGGTTCAGAACCGTGAAGAAGCCCAATTTATTTTTATAGACACGCCTGGTTTCCAGACGCGTTTAATGAATACCCTCAATAAAGCATTGAATCGTACTGTTACTACCGCCTTACAAGATGTGAATGTCGCTTGTTTTGTAGTTGAAGCTGGCTACTATGGTGAAGATGATAAGAAAGTACTTCGATTGCTCCCCAATGATTTGCCAGTGGTATTGGTTCTCAATAAATTGGATCTTTTTAATAGCCGCTTTCAAACGCCATCTGAGCGGGATCAAGCTTTGCTCAATTTCATGAAAGAGATGAGTCAACCTTGGACTGAGTTAGGTGGGCATGAAGATCAGGGGAAATGCGAGTTTGCTGAAATCGTCCCCATGAGTGCTAAAAGTCCAGGTGATATACACAGACTGCTCGATGTCCTAGAGGGTTATTTGCCTGAATCGCCACCTGTATATGATGGCGAGACCATCACGGATCGTAGTGAGCGTTTCTTGGCCGCTGAAATTTTACGTGAAAAAGTATTTCGCTTCACTGGCGAAGAGTTACCTTACACCAGTACCGTTGTGATTGATCAATTCAAGATGGATGGCAAGATGCGCCGTATTGCTGCTACGATTTTGGTGGATCGCGATAGCCATAAAGCAATGATTATTGGTCAAAAAGGTGAACGTTTGAAGAAAATTTCCACAGATGCCCGAATTGACATGGAGAAATTATTTGATGGCAAAGTCTTTTTAGAGACTTGGGTCAAAGTGAAACGTGGTTGGGCTGATGATCGTGCTGAGTTGCGGGCACAGGGTCTGGAGTAAAACTCATGGCCTCGATTCGTGTTGCTGACGAACCTGCTTTTGTACTGCACAGCATTCCCTATAAAGAAACTAGTTTAATTTTGGATGTCTTTACTCGCCAGTATGGCCGGATGGCCTTAATCGCTAAGGGTGCAAAGCGTCCTCACTCTACTTTGCGCCCAGTATTGCAGCGCTTTCAGCCCCTCTTGGTATCTTGGAGCGGTAAATCCGAGTTACGCACACTCACCAAGTCTGAATGGGTTGGAGGCATGCCTGCATTGGTTGGGGATGCCTTGCTCTGTGGCTTTTATCTCAATGAGCTCTTGGTGAAGTTCCTGGCGCGTGAGGATGAATATGAAAAACTCTACGATTCTTATGATCAAACTATTAATGCCCTCTCTAATCTTGAATTTGAGTCCAAGGGTTTAGAAGAAATCCTTCGTCCTTTTGAACTCACTTTATTACAGCAGACTGGATATGCAGCTGCATTGGATCGCTGTGTTGAGACTAATGCAGCCCCTCTTGTAGGTGAGCAATATGTTTATCAACCAGAGCGAGGTATTCGGCCAGCTCAGGTAGATGACCCAGGCCACTGGCCAGTTCTCAATGGAAAATCCCTCTTGGCAATTGCTGCTGGAGATTTTTCAGATACAGAAACGCTTTCTGAGAGTAAGCAACTCATGCGTTTCTTATTGGGCCTTCATCTTCAGGACCAAGTACTCACTACTCGTCAAATTTTGATTGATCTTAAAAAAATCTAGTAATCTACAGAGATGACCGCATCCAAAGCCCTTGAACTTGGTATCAATATTGATCACGTTGCCACTTTGCGGAACGCCCGCGGCACCGCTTACCCAGACCCATTGAAAGCCGCACGCTTAGCAGAAGAGGCAGGCGCAGATTTGATTACCCTACATTTACGTGAAGATCGTCGCCATATTAAAGACGCAGATTTATTGGCATTACGACCCTTAATCAAAACCCGGATGAATCTGGAATGCGCTGTCACTCCAGAAATGATCCAGATTGCCTGTCTGGTCAAGCCGCATGATGTCTGTTTAGTTCCCGAAAAGCGTGCAGAGGTCACTACTGAAGGTGGCTTAGATGTACTGGGTCACTATGATGCGGTGAAACTTGCAATTAATCAGTTACAAGAGGCTGCTATTCGGGTGTCATTATTTATTGATCCCGATGAAAAGCAAATTGCTGCTGCCAAGGAGCTTGGCGCTACTGTGATTGAATTACATACTGGCCGTTATGCCGATGTTACGGGCGATGAACAGATTAAAGAGTTAGAGCGCATTAAAAAGGCTGCTGCATATGGAGTAAGCATTGGACTCAGAGTAAATGCGGGGCATGGCTTGCATGAGGGTAATGTTATGCCCATTGCTGCGATTACTGATTTATCTGAGCTAAATATTGGGCATGCCATTGTGGCCGAGGCATTATTCAAGGGATGGCAAAAAGCCATATTGGATATGAAGTCTTTGATGGTTCAGGGACGTAAGCAAACTGAGATCACATCCTAAGGGATTTAAATATACAAATGATTATCGGCATTGGTACAGACATCTTACAGATCGCACGCTTACAAGCTGCTTATGATCGTACCCAAGGTCGCATTGCAGAAAAAGTCTTGGGACCTGATGAAATGTTGGTGTTCAAACACCGACTCGGCAGAAATCACAAACGTGGCATGGCTTTTTTGGCCACACGCTTTGCTGCTAAAGAAGCTTTCTCAAAAGCAATTGGCCTGGGCATGAGAATGCCGATGACTTGGAGGTCTTTACAAACCCTGAATGAGCCCAGTGGAAAGCCTTTTACTGCTTACCTTGGAGCGTTATCCCAGTTTATGCAGGAAAAAAATTGGGAAGCGCAGGTTACAGTGAGTGATGAGCAGGATATGGCAATTGCCCATGTCATCGTTGTTCAGAAGTAAAAAAATCAAATAAAAATTGCCACAGTAAAAAAGAGGAAGAGATGAGTAAATCCCCCTTCAGCCCTGGACCCATAACGCTTGATGTCCTTGGTCTTGAGTTAAATGAGCAAGATCGAACAAGAATTTTGCATCCCTTAACGGGTGGTGTCATTTTGTTTGGCAGGAACTTTGCTAATCGTCAGCAACTCACTAAATTAACTGCAGCTATTAAGACACTGCGTCCTGATGTTTTGATTTCGATTGATCATGAGGGTGGTCGAGTGCAGCGTGCCAAGACAGATGGTTTTACCCATCTTCCGGCAATGCGTAAGTTAGGCGAGTTATGGGCAACACAATATAAATCTACCCATGCAGCAGAATCTGCAGCCTTAGCAATGGCAGCTGCTACTGCTTGTGGTTATGTACTGGCTTCTGAACTGCGTGCCTGTGGAGTCGACTTTAGCTTCACTCCAGTATTGGATTTGGATTTTGGAAGAAGCGGTGTAATTGGTGATCGATCATTTAGTCGAGATCCGCAAATCGTCTTTGCCTTGGCAAAAAGTTTGAATGAAGGTTTGCGTTTAGCGGACATGGCTAACTGTGGAAAGCACTTTCCGGGCCATGGCTGGGCCCAGGCCGATTCCCATGTGGCTATCCCAGTTGATGAGCGCTCTCTAAAAGAAATTTTGAACGTTGATGCTAAGCCCTATGAATGGCTAGACCTCAGCTTGGCTGCAGTCATGCCTGCCCATGTTATTTATCCAAAGGTGGATAAAAATCCAGCAGGGTTCTCAAAGATTTGGTTGCACTCGATTCTCCGTCAAGAGTTAGGTTTTGAGGGCGTGATCTTTAGCGATGATTTATCGATGGAAGGTGCAAGTGTTGCAGGCTCTGTCGTGAAAGGTGCTGAGATGGCTTTGGACGCTGGTTGTGATGCAGTTCTGATTTGTAATCGCCCCGATTTAGCCGATCAATTATTAGCAAAACTTAAAGTATCTAAAACCAAACAAGCAGAATCTACAGAGCGTTTAAACCGATTGATACCTCGGTCCCCAGCGTTAGCTTGGGATGATTTGCAGGGCGAGGCGCAGTATCAGCATGCAAAAGGCTTGCTAAAACAATTCAGCTTGATTTAGCAAGTACGGCGATTATTTTTTCCTACTCGATTCCATTCGGAGACGACATACTTTTTAATATCTTCTCCCTGTGATCTTGCACAAATAATCTCATCGACATTCACGGATTCATGCAGCTTTTGTAGGCGCAGAACATCGCCCTGTGCTGAATAATTCGGAAGCCAAGCACCCCAAAAGAATCCCATCGCTTCTAATTGAGAAATGGCTGGGGCGGCAGCTGCTTGAGATATCGGAAGGTTCAACATCGTATAGGCTAGTTTCTGAGGCTCAAGCTTTGCAAGTTCAGAGCTAATGGCGGAAGAAAAGTCTTTCCCGATATGTTGAACTTTGATATTGGCCATTTGGGTCTCAGGATTAACCGCGACGCTGTATTCTGATTTACCAGATCCGAGTGCACTTGATTCCATAATCTTTCTATCCACCTTGATCTGCTTTGCTAAATCACTCACAAAATCTAAGTGATTTTTAGGTAGATAAACTGTATTTACACTCTCCTTTAGGGCAAGGTAGCATGACAAGAACGACATCCTGGTATCGGTAAAGTTTTGCAAACCAACCATCTCTCGTGAAGGGGCGGCACCCAATAAAACCCCGGTCTCTTGAGCGCCAAATGCGATCATTTCATCCTGGCTATAGGGGTGGTTAGTTACACAGTCAGTCCAAAATCCTACTAAGTCTAATTCTTGAGCAATCTCAATTCTTTTCTTGGCCATTGCTTCAGCAATGTGGTGGCCCCGAAAGTCAGGATCAACAATCATCTTGCCAGCTTCAGGAGCGGTATTGTTGGCGCCATCAAAAGTGAGTGCGCAATGACCAATTAAATGTCCGTCAGGGTGTTGTGCAACAACGGAGTGCATGAGTTTGGCATCCACCATCTTTTGTAGTGCAGCTGGATCGTACATTTCATGAAAAGGGTAGCTATCTCCATAGCACCGTTTGACGCAGTCGATGAGTTGCGGAATATCAGCGACTTTGAGAAGTCTAATTGTTGGGGTGATGTCATTGCTCATGGCGATATTATGACCTTGAGAAAGTAAATAAAAAAGCCCGGCGTACCGGACTTTTTAGTTGTAAGACTCAGAAATTAGTTAGCACGACTGCGGTATTCACCAGTGCGGGTATCAATTTCAATTTTATCGCCAGTGTTACAAAAGAGGGGAACTTGCAACTCATAGCCAGTAGCTAACTTCGCATTCTTCAATACTTTTCCTGAGCTGGTGTCACCCTTAACAGCTGGCTCTGTATAAATGATTTCACGAACTAAGGAGTTTGGCATGGCTACGGAGAGTGCTTTCCCTTCGTAGAACACTACTTCGCATGGCATGCTTTCTTCAAGGTAGTTCAATGCATCGCCCATGAATTCAGCTTCCACTTCATATTGGTTATATTCGTTATCCATAAAAACATACATCGGATCAGCGAAATAAGAATAGGTGCAATCTTTCTTATCCAAGATAACTACATCAAACTTGTCATCAGCTTTATAAACACCTTCATTCGGTGCGCCAGTTAACAAATTCTTAAATTTCATTTTCACAACCGAAGAATTGCGGCCGGAGCGGCTATATTCGGCCTTCAAAACGACCATGGCATCAGTGCCAATCATGACTACGTTACCAACGCGGAGTTCTTGTGCTGTTTTCATCTTGCTATTCCTGGGTGCAGAGCTATTTTTCTGCGGTTTTTATCAAAGACAAGATTGTAACCGCCCGCAAGCCTTTGTTGCTTTGGATTAAGTCACGAACCTTAATAGACGGGCAGATAAGCCACCATCCTGCTGTTTTTCAAGTAACTGGGAGCGCCAGGCTAGGGCATGGCCACTCCATTGATCTTTAGAGCTAAGCCAAGTGCTTGGCATTGCCCAGGTCATGGCGGCGATGATTTCAAGTCTAAGTTCCTGATTGGCGCTCTCTAAATAAAGATCTAAAAAGGCTGCTAGTTTTACTTCATGCGCTCGGTCTTCTTGGGGATAGATATGCCATATGAAAGGCTTACCTGCTAACTGAGCCCTAACAAAAGAATCCTCTCCCCTAACGATATTGAAATCACATTGTGAAAGCACCCAGTCATATTCATCTTGTGAGACAAATGGAATTGAGAGAAGTTGAAGATTTTTGGAGAGGGATGTTTGTTTTCTCGTAGATAGCGCCAACATTTCTGAATGACCATACGTGAGCAGAATATCGAATTCTTCATCGAGCGTGCCTAGGTCATCCAGCCATTTTTGCAATGGGGCTCCAGGGTAGCAAAAGATGCTGATGCGCTTAGCATTTGGCCTAAGCTTCCCCCAAACCTCCTGGAGATCCTGAGGAATTTTCTGGGCAGTGAGTTCTCCTGATAAAGGTATGGGGTCCAGCAGTAAGCCACCTACTTCATCTTGAAAGCCTGGAAAGAAAAAATATTTTGGGATGCCATGAGACTGTGGCGATGGTTTGCCATGAAAGTCCATAATCCAGGGCTCAGCACTCAGATACTCTAGATTAATGATGATGGGTTTTATCGCGGCAATGAAGAGTCCCGCAAGATAGCGTTCTGGCAGCTCGCAGCCAAACGCCTCAATGACCACATCGGGTGCCTGTACTGGGTGACGCGCATTGGAAAGGCTTGCTTCCCAAGGCAGTAGTCTCACCCTTTCCATAATTGCAGGGTCTACTCCAGAAGCGAGTAAATTAAGGGTTGGCAAGTCATCGCAAAAAATACGGACTTCTTGGCCATGAATGCTTGATAAGCTTCGGGCTAGGCGCCAGCAAA
>Ga0194047_10001063_pt1 | contig 17386 bp, 17 predicted proteins | sample JunL225m_MetaG_2_FD_160070 | JGI IMG/M metagenome (GOLD analysis project Ga0194047, IMG submission 160070) | Anoxic zone freshwater microbial communities from boreal shield lake in IISD Experimental Lakes Area, Ontario, Canada - Jun2016-L221-5m | ecosystem: Environmental > Aquatic > Freshwater... | reverse complement strand
AGCCTCAGCATGTACGCTGCCCTCTATGACTTTGCGCCAGTCGGGTATTTGACGTTGGGCAGGGACAGTAAGATCCAGCAAACAAATCTGACAGCCACCAAACTGCTTGGCGTTGACCGTTCCCGGTTACGAGGCATGCGGTTTAAAAGACTTGTTGTTCCGGAAGACCATCAACTCCTTGATGCATTGCTCGAAACAGTCTTCACCAAGAGAGAACCAGGAATCTGCGAGGTAAAGCTTTTAGCCGATGCAGCTCAACCATCGAAACTTTCCCAGACTCACCTTAGCCGCATCGTTCGCATTGATGCCGCAATAAGTGATACTGATTGTAGTTGCAGGGTTATTCTCTCGGATATTACTGAGCAGAAAGTTGCAGAACAAAAGATCAATGGTTATGTAAAACAGTTGGAAAACGCCATGCGGAGCACGCTTCTGGCTGATCCCTATACGGCTGGTCATGAGTTGCGCGTTGGCCAGATCTCGGCGGATATAGCACGTGAAATGGGGTGGAGTGAAGAGAAGTGCAGCACTCTGAACCTCAGCGGATTGGTGCACGACATTGGGAAAATGAGCATACCTTCCGAGATACTTTCCAAACCGGGCCGATTGTCAGCCTTGATGACGCGTTAAAACTTGATCGGGTAAGAGAGACACTCATGTCGGGTGATGTTCCGCCTGTTACGGTTTTGCCATTCGTCCAGAGTTCATATTCACTGATATCAACGTCATCATTCCAAGAAATACCATAACCTCCCGGATCAACCCGAACACTGTTGAAAAATGCTGGAGTTTTAAGCAATTGAAATTCTGGCCTTGTAAGCACTCTGCTGCAATCGTACAGCTTTTCAGTACCGCATTCAAACGTCACCATTAATTGCCTCTTGTCACCAGTTTTTACAGACTTGATTTTTGGGATCTGTTCCATCTTCACATTACTCCAACGCTGGCAGTTGCTTGAATTTGTGAGTATTCCACATTGACCTGAAAATTCTCGAACTATAAGCATTTCAGTGGTATAAATGTTTAGGAGCAATCTATTTAATCCCTGAAGCGCTGTTCAACATTCTTGGTTGGCCTGGCAACTCCTCCAACTTTCGGCGAAGAGCCTCTGAACACCGAGGAGGAAGCCCCCCCATACAGAAAAGGATAGGCATTAACCAGCAAGCGCTTCGTCCCTTTCCCGACATTTTCCAGATAATCACCAACCGTCCACCAGGTGCCGTCAATGTAGGTTTCAACTAATCTTCCGTACGCCTCTCCCCAGTTCGTGAAGACTCCAGATATTTTGCTCATGGTCAGTGGTTTTTTGTTTACTGCACTCTTTACGCCAAGTTAACAGAAAGTGAGCGATCTTGAAATAAATTAATGACCTTATCGATATCTCACGCATTGATGCCGAAGAGACAAAAGTAGAAATCAGGGCAACGCCGGTCAACAAGCTTATACTCGATATCCAGGCCTTTTTCAAGCTGGCAGCTGAAGCAAAAGGATTGCGTTTGTCATCTGCCTCAGGGCTTTCTGACAACGAAAGCATCATCTCTACCGACAGCGGAAAGTTGAACCAGATTTTGACAAATCTTGTCAACAATGCCCTGAAATTCACCACGAAAGAAGGCATTGATTTTGGCTATAGAAGACAGGGCAATATGCTTGAGTTTTATGTTATCGACTCAGGTATTGGAATTCCCCGTGAAATGCATGAAAGGGTTTTTGAACGGTTTCACCAGGTTGACAACTCCTTGACCAGAGGCTACGAAGGTGCCGGACTCGGATTGAGCATCACCAAGTCTTTCGTTGAACTCCTTGGCGGTACAATCAGTGTCGAATCGGTAGAAAGAAGAGGAAGTACATTCTTTTTCACTCTGCCGTATAAGCCTTTTTCTGGCTTATCGAAAACAGAAACGCATAGTTCCATCAATAATGAACCTGCCACTTTTACTCGGGATTTGACCATTCTCATAGCGGAAGATGACATGGTCAGCAGCATGGTACTTGCAATGTTCCTCACAAGCGAAAACATCACCACGCTTTCTGCTGTTAATGGAGTGGACGCAGTAAAAATGGTTCAACAGTATCCGGAAATCAATCTTGTGCTTAAGTACCTTAAAATGCCAATTATAAACGGGTTAGAGGCAATAAAACTCATCAAGCAGTACCGCCCCCGATCTTCCCGTTATCGCCCAATCAGCATTTGCCGCAAAAGAAGACAAGCAAAAAGCCAAAGTAGTAGGGTGTGACAGCTTCATCACCGAACCCATCAACAAAAACCGAACTCCTCAATCTGATAACCGAATTCCTTAGCACGTAAACCTTCAGAGCTCATCACTTCCCTGAATCCATAACCTTGAACAAGGCAAAAAGATGAAACGCAATTTAAGCGGAATTGTCTTAGGGAAATTCACTACTTTCTTTCGAGAGCGTTGCGCAGATCATCTTCAAGGTCACTTGCATTTTCCAGCCCGACAGAAAGCCGCACAAGGTTATCGGTGCACTTTCTCCTGCGTTTTTCCTCATCCGAAAGCGGTCCAAGCGTCATTTTAGCAGGCGAAGCGATCAATGATTCAACTCCCCCCAGACTGTCAGCCAGCACAAACAATTTGAGATGTGCAAGCAGTTGTTCCACCGCAGGAAGCCCGCCTTTCAAGGCAAAGGTCAGCATTCCCCCGAACCCGCTCATCTGCACTTTAGCCAGTTCATGCTGCGGATGCGAAGCAAGACCCGGATAGAAGACCTGTTCCACAGCCTGGTGCTGTTCAAGAAATCCGGCAAGATGAAGGGCACTTGCCTCATGTTCCTTCATGCGGATTTTCAGGGTTTTCAGGCCACGAAGGATAAGCCAGCAGTCCCATGGTGCCGGTATGGCTCCCGCTGCGCCCTGGTAGTTTTTTATTTTAAGATGCAGCCCAAGGTCGGACGTAATGACCGCACCCCCTATGACATCGCTGTGACCGCCGAGATATTTGGTCGTGCTGTGTACGACAATATCTGCACCAAGATCGAGTGGTCTCTGAAAATATGGGCTTGAAAAGGTGTTGTCAACAGCCACAAGAATGCCACGTTCATGAGCGAGTCGGGAGATTGCACGGATATCGGTGAGTTGAAGCAGGGGGTTGCTCGGTGTTTCAAGCCAGATCAGTTTTGTCTCCCGCGTCAAGCACGCTTCATAACTCTCCGTAGATTCACTCGCCGCATAGCTCGTGTTGACTCCCCAGGGACGCATAAGCTGCTCAAACGTTCGGTAACTGCCGCCGTAGATATCCAACCCAGCCACAATATGGTCACCTGGTTTCAGCACCTGCAGTGCCGCCAGAGAAGCAGCAACCCCGGAGGCAAAAGCCAGACCAAAACGACCATTTTCAAGCAAAGCAAGTGTAGATTCAAGCGCTTTTCGTGTCGGATTCCCGATTCTCGAATAAAAAAATTCACCACGACGTTCAAGATCTTCGCGTTCGAAAGTGGAGGTCTGGTAAACAGGAACGGTTACTGACCCGGTCAAAGGATCAGGAGCCTGACCATCATGAATAGCAAGGGTTTCAAACTGCATCAAAAAAGTATCCCGACAATTATTTTAAAAAGCGTAAAGGTCAACAGTATAAAGTACTTTTTTTCTCAGACTCAGTACCTAAATACCCAGACCATCGGTAAAGCTGCTTTCAACGGCTTTCTGCTGCAGCACCCTGGAATTGGGCGGAACACTTTTGGTCTGCCACACGTTGCCGCCGATCACCGAGTTCTGGCCGATGGTAATTCTTCCCAGAATATTGGCATTCGAGTAGATAACGACGTTGTCCTCAATAATCGGGTGACGGGGAATATTTTTAGCAGGGTTGCCGTCATCATCAAGCGCAAACTTTTTCGCCCCAAGCGTTACGCCCTGATAGAGGCGTACATGATTGCCGATAATGCACGTTTCACCAATGACAACTCCCGTTCCGTGATCAATGCAGAAATGGTCACCGATATGGGCGCCGGGATGAATGTCAATACCCGTTTCCGAATGTGCCATCTCAGAGATAATTCTCGGAATAAGCGGAACACCAAGCGACAACAGGGTATGTGCCGTACGGTAATTGATCATCGCTCTGATCGAAGGATAGCAGAAAATGATCTCCCCATGATTCTTAGCCGCCGGATCGCCGTCATAGATAGCATGAACGTCAGTGCACAATTTTTTCCTGATATCCGGAAGAATTTCAATGAACTGGCTTGCCGTTTCCGCAGCATATTCAGCTGCGTTGACGGAACCGTTATTCACGGTATCAAACTGGTGAACACTGAGAATCTGCTCCGAAAGCAAGCCATAGAGTCTTTCGATCCTGACCCCAAGCAAATGCGACAACGACTGATGCCGCAAAACCGGACCTCCGAAATAACCCGGAAAAACAATCGAACGGATCAGTTCAACAATCTCTTTCAGTTTTTCAATCGAAGGCAGCAAATGTTCATTATTCGGTAAATAGTCACATTCCGAATCTCCTGAACCGGATAAGAGTTGTATCGTCTCTTCAATACTATTGCCGGTTTTGGGTTCCATGATATCAATCTCCTCAGACCGGATAAATTCCCGGTTATTAAACAATGCTTAAAAAAATATAGTACCCTCAAGATAACCCGGCAAGATCGTTTTCAGTTCTCTTGCCGGATATTCCTGACCCACCGTCCCGAAAATTCAGCACAGGGAAGGAAAGGTTCAGATATTGACCTGCTCCGGCTCAAACTGATAGAGAAGCGTCGAAAGGTAACGTTCACCGGTATCCGGCAGGATAACGACAATCCGTTTCCCCTTATTTTCTTCACGTTGTGCAAGTTGCAAAGCCGCATACACAGCCGCACCAGAAGAGATACCTACAATAAGGCCCTCAGTACGCGCCAGAATGCGACCCGTGCGCAACGCATCCTCATTTTTAACAAGAACGATATCATCAATAATGCCAGTGTTCAGAATCGCAGGAATAAAACCGGCACCGATACCTTGAATTTTATGAGGCCCAGGCTTACCACCCGAAATAACCGGCGAATCAAACGGCTCCACAGCGACAATAGAAACATTCGGGTTCCGCTGCTTAAGCACCTCACCAACACCCGTTATCGTACCGCCAGTACCGACGCCGCTGACAAAAATATCAACGTTTCCATCAGTATCATTCCAGATCTCTTCAGCCGTCGTCTTACGATGAATCTCAGGATTAGCAAGATTTTTAAACTGCTGCGGAACAAAAGAATTCGCATACTCCTCATGAAGTGCCTCAGCTTTCTTGATCGCACCGGTCATACCTTCAGGGCCAGGAGTAAGCACCAGTTCAGCACCAAGTGCCTTAAGCAGGTTTCTACGCTCAATACTCATAGTTTCAGGCATCGTAAGAATAAGACGATACCCTTTGGCCGCGGCAATAAATGCCAGAGCAATACCAGTATTACCACTTGTCGGCTCAATGATGACACTCTCTTTATTGATCAATCCCTTCTGCTCAGCATCCTCGATCATAGAAAAACCAATACGATCCTTGACACTGCCACCCGGATTGAAATATTCAAGCTTTGCAATAATCGTTGCCTGCAGATTATGCTCTTTACCGTAATTCTGAAGCTCAAGCAAAGGCGTGTTGCCGATAAGGTCAGTCAGTTTTGTTGCAATGCGTCCCATGGCTGTTGATTGTTTTGCGTTTGAGAAAAAAATATAAAGATGATCAATAAGCGTATAACTGGAAATCCCCTTAACGAGTTATCTTTTATACCATAAATATGGTATGTCAGATGTGGTATTCGATGTTGTCGATCAAACCGGCCTTAATCGCATAAATTAACAGTTCAGGGCTGCTTGAAACCCCAAGTTTGCGGAAAATGTTTTTTCTGTGTGTCATAACGGTATGAAAACTGATATGCTTTTTGGTCGCGATTTCTTTTGTTGACAAACCGGCGGCAATCATGCGGACTATTTCGATTTCCGACGCGGTCAGAAGGCTTGCGTCTTCATGGGGTCCATCCTTTTTAAGAAGGATATCCAGAACATCCCCTGAATAGTATTTTTTCCCTTTCAGTGCAGCTTCGATGACGTGAAAAATCTCTTCCCGATCATCAGTTTTCAGAACAATATTTCGAATACCGGCATTATTTAACTCTTTTATTTTTAAGTTGGTTATCGTATTGGTCAAAATAACTATTCCTATCTCAGGATGCTTTTTTCGAAGTTCATCAAGGTCACTGATTGAATCAAAATCGAAAAGCGTATGATCCGTGATGATAAGTGAAATAGTCTCTTTTTGCAGGTACTGTTGCAAACCAGCTTTTGTTGATACGATAAAGAACGTCTGGTAAAGCGGCGTTAAGAGAGACCGCAGAGCCTCGTTGGTTAAAAACTGCGTATCAGCGAGTACAACCGAGATGTTACGATTGTTTTTAGTCATTATCAGATACCTGCTCCGTTTTCAAAAACTTCCTGAATTATTTTCAGCGTTATGTGTTTACTCTGTCTTAAGCGCTTCGTCGAGAGCCTCAATCAGGTCATCCGGATGTTCCAGACCGACAGAGAGGCGAATCAGGTCGGGTGACAGACCACTTTGGAGCTGTTGTTCCGATGATAACTGGCTGTGTGAGGTGCTTGCCGGATGGAGAATAAGGCTCTTGGCATCGCCGACGTTAGCCAGATGCGAAAAGAGCTTAATGTTGTCGATGATTTTTACTGCTGCCTCATAACCGCCTTTAACCCCGAACACTACCATACCGCCAAAGCCGTTTTTCAGATCTTTTGAAGCTGCAGGGTATGAAGGATCAGTTTTCAGTCCCGGATAACGTACCCAGGCAACTTCGGGATGTTGCGAGAGATGTTCAGCGATTTTAAGCGCGTTTTCCGAATGACGGGCAACCCGGAGAGGCAGGGTTTCAATGCCTTGAATAAATATCCATGAGTTGTCAGGAGAGATACAGGCTCCAAGATTTCTGAGCGGGACGGTGCGAACCCGAAGGGCAAATGCTATTGGTGCAAGCGGTTCAGGAAGGTCGATAGCCCAGCGCAGTCCATGATAGTTATTGTCGGGTTCGGTAAAGAGGGGATGACGTCCGCCTTTCCAGTTAAAACGTCCTGCATCGGTAATGATGCCGCCAATACCGGAACCATGACCTCCAAGCCATTTGGTGAGGGAGTTAATAACAATATCAGCCCCGAGATCAATCGTTTTGAGCAGATAGGGAGTGGTGAAGGTTGCATCGACAATCAGCGGCAGGCCGTTGCGGTGAGCAACCTCTGCAATGGCCTTGACATCGGTGTAGTCAAGGACAGGATTGCCAATGGTTTCAATGAAGATGGCTTTTGTTTTATCGGTAATTGCTTTTTCAAAATTGGCAGGGTCTTTCGGGTCGACAAACTTCACATTAATACCAAGTTTTGGAAGAATGGCATCAAACTGGGTGTAGGTACCGCCATAGAGATTGTTTGCCGACACAATTTCATCACCAGCTTCGGCTAAAGTGATAATGGCATAGAAAATTGCAGCAGTGCCAGACGCCAGCGCAACCGACGCTGCACCACCTTCAAGCTGTGTGACCCGCTGTTCGAGCACATCGGTTGTTGGATTCATCAACCTTGTGTAGATATTGCCGAGTTCCTTCAGGGCAAACAGGTTTGCTGCATGTTCAGTGTTCTTAAAGAGATAGGAACTGGTACGGTACACCGGTACTCCACGCGACAGTGTTGCGTCGACAGTCTGGCCTGCATGAAGGGCCAGGGTCTCAAAGCGGTAGTTCTTTTCACTCATTGGTTATTCTCCTGTGTTTTGTTTGTTGTTGTCGTTTTATCTATTGTTCACTGAACATGCGGCGACGGCAAGATTCGAACTTGCGATTAATTTAGGTTTTGCAGACCCTGGTTTTAACCTCTCACCCACGTCGCCCTTGAATATGTGATCTATTTTTCTTCCTGTTTTGCCTGCTGGTTACCGAAAAGTTTGAAACGCTGCAGATTAAACTGGTAATAAAGGAAGCATCCGAAGCAGAAACCTGAGAGGGCTACTGTGGCTGCAACTGCAACAAATCCTGACAGGATCCATCCAGTTAGAGGCACTCCCGCCAGAAAGGCGATCTGGGCACCGCCGAGCAGAATGGCAGCGATGGAGTTATTGAACCGCATAAGCCTCGGATCTTCTGTAGGTGTATTTTCATTTTGCTTTGCAAAAATGCGTGACCCGACGATGTAAATGAGACTGCCGCTTTTACCGAACACGACAGAGGAAAGAATGATAAAAAACAGGAGTGTGGTAATTATCGGCTGTTGAATGATGATGGCAGTCGAGATACCGGTGAGCAGCACCCATCTGTTGAGTTTCACTATCGGAAATGGGATACCCACGCATGTGGTTGATGATTTTGTTGTTGACATATTATTTATCCTCGGGTTATCGGTTTTGGTATTGTAAAATAAAAAAAGCCAGCTCTGACATTCAGAACCGGCTTTAAAGACTTTACGAACTTCATGAAATCATGAGTGAGTTACGTCGAGCTCCCCGATATCCTTTTGTCAGAATGCATCTGCAATCCGCAACAGCAGCAGCACATTATGAAGATTGTCGAGGGCATTGATGTCATTGGTTGTGTATCGTTCAGTTAACGATTGTTAACTCTATTTTCGGTAATTTCCAAAAAAAAGTTCAATTTTCTTGCTCAACAAGCAAAAAAAACCACACTTTAGTTTATTCCAAGGATCACACTTGAAGCTTTGAAGACTGAACAGGCAGTGTCGCCCTTTTTCAGTTCAAGCTTTTCAGAACTGCCATGGGTAATAAGAGCAGAAATAACGTTGCCTCCTCCTATTTCAACATCAACCTCAGTGCTGACAGGGCCTTCAATAAGTTTGCTGATTTTGCCAGGGATGACGTTGCGTGCACTTAATTGAGCATCCTGCAGTTCCCGTGCGATAATGATTGAGCTTGATTTGATGATGGCGTAAGCATTCATTCCCTCTTTCAGGCTGAGGTTCTCAACAGCACCGTTGGTAATGATGGAAACGATGCGGGTTTCAGGTCTGATCAGAAGAATCACTTCAGCGTTAACTGATCCTTTGGTGATTTTTTCAATGGTTCCTGAAAAAACGTTGCGTGCGCTGATTTTCATTGGTGTCATTCTTGGATATTGATAAAGACTCTTGGTTTTTCCAGGACCTCCTTCAAGATTCTCCGCCGAGGTCGTTGATTTTTTCCAGCAGGGAAATTCTTTCTTGGAGATTAACATACAACTTGTTTTTCTAAATATATAACCCAGGCATCCTTTTCGATAGTTCTATTTTTTTACTTAAATTCTCTCTAAGATTAAATTTTATTTTTGACAGTTGTTGTCTCTTTGTAAACATCACCCCTCGACAAAACCCCCAATTTTAAAGATTATGGACGAAAAAATTATGCATTATCCCGTTACAGTCGCTAAATACGTTTTGCGATTCATGATTATAATGCTGGCGTTAAGCATGATTTTCGGGGCAGCGCATCTGACTTATATTTGGATGACCGGTTTGTTATCGCCAGACCCACTTTATTTTGTGCTCGACATACATGAACTGTTCGAGATATATGGAATGATTTTAATCTTGGTGGTAGGTTATGAGCTTCTGAAAGCAATATCTATAATTTTGCACTCAGAAAAAATTCCCTTTCTTCAGATACTTCGGATAGCCATCATTGCAATCTCAAACAAGATGATCACTCTCGACATACACAAAACAGATTTCAATACATTGATTGGCCTTGCCTGTATTATGGTCTCTATTGGTGTCGCCTATTTCTGTTTTAACCGGAAGGAGTGCAGTGCGGAACCCGATGGTCATTAACATAGTTCACACCGTCAACTCCTTATTTTGACGGTGTGCATGGGGATGTTCCAATGAATAAAAAGATTAGAATTCGTATCGGAGGCCAACAAGAGCACTGCTGCTTGCTATTTTAAAATTTCCGATGGTATTATCGTTAATGGTGCTTGTTCCAAAATAGCGGTAGCGTGCATCAATTGCGAAGTGATCACTTAACGGTATGGCAGCGCCTGCGCCGAATTGATAACCAAGTGTGGTATATTTGGCCGAGTATCGTGTATTTCCCGGCAGGGCAACCCAGTCATCTGCGCTGATCCAGGTTGGTCCCACACCGGCGGTAAGATAAGGCTCCACTCCGCCGCCCTTGATATCATAGTAAGCGTTGACCAGAAGTGATGTCGCGGAAACAGAGCCCCCATTTAAACCGAACACAGCTGTAATCACCTGGTCAATGTTTGTCTGGTTGCCAACTTCCGCCTCAAGCCGGAAATTATCCATTGCCATACCGACGGCACCTGTCACATTAATACCTCCTGAGATTATCTGGGCTCCTGCTGATGTGTTGATGTTATTAAACCATGTTGCACCGCAATTCCCGCTCATATAGGGGTTAGCTGCGTATGCCGGAGCTGTTAGCATGCCGGCAGTAAGTACTACGCAAAAAATGGAGTTACTTTTTTTCATGGGGCTTCCTTGCGTTAACTGTTTTGCAAAAATAAACTCTTGCATACGGCTTGTAATATAAGCACTCTTCTGTGCGTATCTAAAGGGAATAAATCCCGGCGCCGGAGAACGCCGGGGGGGGGTAATGAGGGAGATTTTCAGCTTATCAGATGTGCTTCGCAGGCTTCACCATTTTCAAGGGCGTCAAGGATTTCATCGATTTTGTCCTCACCGTCAATCTCCCCGTACCAGAAATTTTCAGGATAAATGACGACAACAGGCCCTTTTTCGCAGATGTTGAGGCAGCCTGTTGCCGAGACGGCTACATCGGTCATGCCACGGTCAGAGAGTTCGCTTTCAAGATAGGGAATAAGGCTGAGCGACTCTTTTTTGTGACAGATGCCCTGGGGTGTTCCCTGGGCACGGAAACTTGCGCAGACGAAAATGTGATGTTTTGGTTTGTCCATGATGGTGGTTTGTAAATGTTATAATTCCTGATTGTTTATAATTATTCAGCCGCAGCCCCCTCCTGTGCCGGAACAGCTTGATCCGCAGGCATGGATTTGACTGCTTTTCATGAGATGTTTCAGATCCTGACCATTAAAGATACCGTGGACAGCTTCCTCAATGACTCCTTCAAGAACCATGACCTCTATGCCCTTTGCTTTCATGACTTTGGTCGGAGAGTCTCCAGCACCATTGACGAGCAGTGCCCGACAATCGTTCAGAGAGTCGGCGAGGGCTTCCCACCGATGCTGACCTCCGCCAGCTGGTGGTGCTGTTCGGGCATCAACCAGCATACACTCGCTGGTGTCAGGGTTCATACCATAAATCAGAAAGCGTTCTGCTTCGCCGAGGTGCTGGTTGATCAGGACACCTTCCATACTGCTTACAGCAATGTAGGGGCGCTTTTCCAAAGGATTTTTCGGTAACGCCGCTGCCTCTGCGAGCTTTTTCATCATCTCTTCGTTGTTCAGTTCACCGATAATGCCGACTGCATCGGCGCGACACCTGGCGCAGTGCTTCATTTGCGGCAGGTACTCGCTGGTGGCGGTCTGAATTGCTGCCACCATTTCAAGTGATGGCTCCTCAATGTTTTCAAAGACCGTCTCTGTTGTGCTGTAATAGGGCAGACAGTTCAGAATATCGGCTCCAAGCTCAGCTACTTTTGATGCAACAGCTATCACATGGGTGTCGTTGACACCTGGAATAATAATCGAGTTCACCTTAGCTGTTATGCCCGCTTCCTTGAGCTTTTTAAGCGACTCAAGCTGGTTGGCGATAAGTACCCTGGCCGCCTCGACATCGCGGTACATTTTCTTTTTATATCTGACCCAGGCATAGACCTCTGCACCGATTGCCGGGTCGATGGCGTTAATGGTTATGGTGACGTGACTCACCTTCAGTTCTGCAAGTTCATCAATATAGGGCAGCAACTCCAGCCCGTTGGTCGCAAGGCAGAGCAGCATTTCGGGATATTTTGCCCTTACCAGCCGGAGCGTCTCCATGGTTTCCTCCGGGTTGGCAAAAGGGTCTCCAGGTCCGGCAATACCGACAACGGCAATGTTCGGAGAGAGCACTAACGCCTGCTCAAGATAGTGCAGCGCCTGAAGCGGCGAGAGTATCCTGCTCGTTACGCCTGGACGGTTTTCGTTCATGCAGTCGAACTTCCGGTTGCAGTAGTTGCACTGGATGTTGCATTTCGGTGCAACAGGGAGGTGTATGCGGCCGAATGTATGGCGGGACGCATCGTTGAAACAGGGGTGGTTTTCTATTTTCAGTGACATGGTTTCCTCCCTTTACATGTAAGTGTAGCCGATTGATGAAGCATTCTGCCGCTGTTCGATCACGGTGTTGACAATCCGGTCAAACAGTTCCTGGGTGCCTCGGTACCCCAGGTGGTGCATTCTCTGGCCTCCGAATCGGTCGTGAATCGGGAAGCCGAGCCTGAGCAGTGGAATATTGTTTTTTCTTGACATGGTGTACCCTTTACTGTTGCCGATAAGAAAATCAGGTTTCAGTAACTTTGCTTCATCTTCGATATCGACAAAGTCAACACCTTCACGCACCTTGATACCAAGTTCTTCCATGTCTGGAATCAGCTCCTTGATGCTTTTTTTCAGCAGGCCGCTTTTTCCTCCTGAAGCACAGAGGACAGGGGTTATGCCGATTTCGCTGAGAAATGCGGTCATACCGATCACCAGATCTTCTTCGCCGTAGATGATGACCTTCTGTTCGAAAACATATTTATGTCCATCAGCATAAGCGTCAATCAGACGGCGACGTTCATCGTTATATTTTTCAGGCCTCTCTTGTTCCGTGAGCGTTTCAAGCAGCGTAAAAAACTTGTCACTCTCTTTGATGCCGATGGGCAGTGCATAATGATATCTCGGTACACCGAATGCCTCTTCGAGATAGCTGGCAGCTGATTTCGAGGCTTCAAGGGTTGAGCCGAATTCGATACTTGCTATGGCACTGCCAGCCATGGCAATTGCGCTTGCCGGAGTGCCGCCGGGAGGGATACGATGGTATTCCCCCCATGGACCGCCGTCCATCGTCTGCGAATAGTCGGGCAGAAGCATATAGGGTATCTTGAAATCTTCAAGAATCTCCTTGAGGTATCTGATGTCAGCCGGCGATACCATGTTCGGAAAAATGTTGATCAGCTTCTCCCGACTTCCTTTTTCAGCCAGAGTTTTCACAGTAGCCCGGACAGCGGCATGAAAACCGTCGATATGGCTGCCCATATAGCTTGGCGTAGATGCATGAATCATGATAGGCATCGGGGAGCCGTTTTTGAACTCCTGTTTATACTCCCTGATGATCATGGGCACATCATCCCCTATGGTCTCGCTCAGGCAAGTGGTCGCTATGCCGATAACTTCCGGCTTATACTGCTTGCTGACGTTTTTCAGTCCGATTTTCAGGTTATGACTGCCGCCGAATACAGCGGTTTCTTCGTGGAAGTTCGATGAAGCGATATCTATAGGCTCCTTGTAATGGCTGATCAGGTAGCGGCGTATATAGGTCGCGCACCCTTGGGATCCGTGCAGGAACGGCACGCAGTTCTCTATTCCCCTGAAGGCAAGGCAAGCCCCAAGTGGGTTGCAGAGTTTGCAGGCGTTCTGTGTTGCTGTTTTTGCGTGCTTCATATCTTGACTCCTTTTCTTGGAGCGAACTGCCATACCGGGCTCATGACCGATTGATAGACCTCCAGTGCAAAATTGTTCATACCGACAAATCCGGCGAGAGGAATTTTCCTCTCATGGTTATGATCACAGAATCCAATACCGAGCTTGAAGGCGATCGGTCGTTCTTTAACACCGCCGATAAGCAGGTCAGCCTCTTTTTCAAGGATGAATTTCGAAAGCTCAACTGGGTTTGAATCGTCCACGATCACGGTGCCCTCGTCGCACATCTCCTTGAGTCTTGCATAATCATCCTTGTTACCGGTCTGTGACCCGGCTAACACTACCGACATGCCGATGGAACGGAGTGCCTTGATAAGTGAAAATGTTTTAAATGCACCGCCGACATAAATTGCCGCTTTCTTGCCGGTCAGTGCTTTTTTGAACTTCTGCAGTGAAGGATAAAGTTCTTTTACCTCCTCACTGACCACCTGTTTTGCGGCCTCCATAATATCGGTGCGCTCAGAAAAGTGTTTTGCAACATCATAGAGCGATTTTGACATATCCTCAATACCGAAGTAAGAGACGCGGATATAGGGGATACCGTATTTCTGTTCCATCTCTTTGGCAAGCCAGGTCATGGAACCGGAGCACTGTACAACATTGAGCGATGCTCCGTGTGCGCGCCTTACCGCATCGATTCGTCCATCACCGGTCAGGGTCGAAACAACTTCAATACCCATTTTCTCGTAGTACTTCCTGATAATCCAGGCCTCGCCGGCAAGGTTGAATTCGCCAAGGATATTGATGCTGTATTTACTGATATTCTCGGTTGATCCCGTACCGATAAGCTTCATCAGGGCATGGCATGCTGCTTTGTAGCCATCTTTTTTGGTGCCTTTGAACCCTTCGGAATGGACGGGGAGTACTGGAATACCTGTCTCTTTCGCGACTTTTCTGCAGACAGCTTCAATATCGTCCCCGATAAGCCCGACAATGCAGGTCGAATAGATAAAGGCAGCTTTTGGTTTATACTGCTCAATCAGTTCAATGAGTGAATGGTAGAGCTTTTTTTCACCACCGTAAATCACGTCCATTTCCTGCAGGTCTGTTGAAAAACTCAACCGGTGCAACTCAGGTCCTGAGGAGACAGCCCCCCGGATGTCCCACGTATAGGCGGCACACCCGATAGGACCATGGACAAGATGAAGAGCATCAGCTACTGGATAGAGTACCACCCGGGAGCCGCAGAAGACGCAGGCGCGCTGGCTTACAGATCCTGACAGGCTGGAAGTGTCGCAGGAAATATCAAGCTGCTCAACACCAGTTTTCTTTTCAAAGATCTGCTTCTGTCTACCTTCGAGAATAGTGATCTGTTCCATAGCTTCAACCCCGTTAATAATTGTTGTACTCTCCTTACTTTTACATAACCAGTTCAAACTTCTCTTCAAGCGCATCGCGATCCTGGCGGTCCATAAGGGCGCTGAGAATCTTTTCAACCAGCCTCAAGCTGCCGCTGTACCCGACATTCGGGAAGTAGCTGTGGCCGATGCGGTCAAGAATCGGGAAGCCGAACCTGATAAACGGAACATCCTCGTCGCGGGCCATATACTTTCCATACGTGTTCCCGATCAGGAGGTCAACAGGATCATTCTTCATCCACTGGTGCAAAAGAAACATATCAGCCTGAAGCCCGTTGCGGAAGTTTGTTTCAGGTGACCTTTGGTCAAGCAGTTGTCGCATCTGCTTTTCAAAACGCTGACCAGGAGTACCGCTGACGATATGAACTGGTTTCATGTTCAAATCAAGCAGAAACTCGGTGAGCGGGAGAAGCTGATCCGGATCTCCGAAGAGCGCCACTCTTTTACCATAGAAATACTGTTCCATGTCGGCCATCACATCCACAAGTCTTCCTCTCTCCTCGGTAATCTCATCAGGCACACTCACGTTGGCAACCTCGCTCATCTTCATAATGAATCGGTCAGTTGCTGTCAGGCCGATCGGGATGTCAAGAGTTTCGAAGCCGACCTTGCACTTTTTTTCCAGCGCGATTGCTGCCGGTTCGGCGCTTATGGAACCAAGGGCAAGCGAAAAGAGGCTGTCACCAGTGCTCTGTAGTTCCGATACCGTTGTGCCGCCCTTCGGATAAAAGACATGCTTTCCGGTTTGAGGTGCATCAAGGACGTCCGACGTGTCAGGGAAAAGCACAATCTTTATACCGAGCTTTTTTGAAAGCAGCTTGATTTCGCGCATGTCCGAAGGCTCCATCCATCCGGCAATGATGTTGATCTGGTTTTTCTTTGCACCGGTTGAAACAGCAAACTGTTCAGCTATGCCGGTTAGCATATTGGAGTAACCAGTCACATGCGATCCGATAAAGCTTGGCGTGCTGGCAAAAATAACATGCTTTCCTTCAGGAATTTTGCCGTCATCTCTTGCTTTTCTGGTAATCTGCTGCAAGTCATCACCGATGGTTTCGGAAAGGCATGTCGAGTGTACCGCAATGATGTCCGGCTCATAGACCGAAAAGATGGTCTCGATGGCCGCAAGCAGGTTTGCCTGTCCGCCAAAAACCGAAGCTCCCTCGGTAAACGAACTGGTAGCCGCCATAACAGGCTCTTTGTAGTGACGGGTCAGGGTGCTGCGATGATATGAGCAGCAGCCCTGGGAGCCATGGCTGTGAGGAAGACAGCCATGAATGCCGAGCGCTGCATACATGGCTCCGATCGGCTGGCAGGTTTTCGCCGGGTTGATCGTAAGCCCTTCACGCTCTTTAACCTCTTTTGATGTGTGTCGTAATAGCATAATTCAATAGTCTCCGTTTTCCTTCATTACTGTGTAACGTAACTGGCTTCGAGTCCTTTACTTTTTCCGTTTGTGGCTGCCGCTTTCTGCCAAGGTGCCTTGATCAGTTTCCATACAGGGTTATTGACCATGCGATCGATATCCTTGTAGAAGTTCACCGCACCTTCAAAGCCTGTGTATGGACCGCCGTAGTCGTAGCTGTGGAGCTGTTTCAATGGAATTCCCATCTTCTGTACTACATATTTCTCCTTGATGCCGGCGCAGAAAATATCCGGTTTATAGATCTCGATCAGCTTTTCAGACTCATAATGGCTCAGATCATCAACGACGAGTGACTTCTTGGTCATCTGCTTCATCATTCCCGAGTAACCGTTGATTTCAAGCCCCTTCTCTTTCAATGCCTCAAGTTCGGCCTCGGTTTTTCTTGGATTGTAAAGCTCCGGATCGGGAAGCACTTTCAGCTCCTCAATGTTTTTGCTGTCAGCATCGACTTTGATCTTTGGCAGCACATCACGACCCTCATAGTCATCACGGTGTGCAAACTCATAACCAGCAGCAACCGTTGTCATGCCAAGTTCGCTGAAGAGATCCTGGTAGTGATGGGCACGTGAGCCTCCAACAAAAAGCATGGCTGTCTTGCCGGTTGTTCTTGGCAGTATCTCCTCAATAATTGCCTTGACCCTCGGCATCTCTTCGGCAATGACTGCTTCAACCTTCGCCTTCAACTCTTCATCTCCAAAGTACTCTGCAATTTTGCGCAGTGACTTTGCTGTCGATTCTGCACCCACAAAGTTCACCTTCATCCAAGGGATGCCATACTTCGTCTCCATCATATCACCCATATAGTTGATCGAACGGTGACAGAGTATCACGTTGAGATCAGCAGTATGGGCATTTTCAATCTGGCTGACCGTTGAGTTGCCGCTGAAAGAGGAGACCAGAGTAATGCCTACCTTGTCAAAAATGCGCTCAATCTCGAATGCGTCACCTCCAATGTTGT
>Ga0194047_10001062_pt1 | contig 17391 bp, 14 predicted proteins | sample JunL225m_MetaG_2_FD_160070 | JGI IMG/M metagenome (GOLD analysis project Ga0194047, IMG submission 160070) | Anoxic zone freshwater microbial communities from boreal shield lake in IISD Experimental Lakes Area, Ontario, Canada - Jun2016-L221-5m | ecosystem: Environmental > Aquatic > Freshwater... | reverse complement strand
GAAGGTGATTGTAATCGTTTGGCTCGTTCAGCAGGATACGCAGTTGCCAACAAACCCGGAGGAACTTCTTTCAACCCGTTGATGATTTTTAGTGAAACAGGTTTAGGAAAAACACATTTGGTGCAAGCCATCGGAAACATGATTAAGCAAAACAACAAAAACAAAGTTGTATTGTATGTTCCGGTTGAAAAATTTGTAAACCAATTTGTGGATTCGGTTCGTAATAATTCAAATCAAGACTTCATGAATTTTTATCAGCATGTTGATGTGTTGATCGTTGATGATGTTCAATTTTTAGAAAACAAACAAAAAACACAGGAAATATTTTTCACCATATTTAATCACCTTCACCAACTTGGTAAGCAAATTATTTTAACAAGCGATCGCGCTCCAAAAGATTTAAAAGGAATGGATGAACGTTTGTTATCGCGTTTCAAATGGGGGCTTTCGGCTGATTTGCAAATTCCTGATTTTGAAACTCGTTTAGCAGTTTTAGAACACATGATGTATGCTGATGGTATTTCATTAAGTCGTGATGTTGTTGAATATGTTGCGCATAATATCAATACAAATATTCGTGAATTACAAGGTGCATTAGTTTCATTGCTTGCTCAATCATCTTTAAACAGAAAAGAAGTTACCATTGATTTGGCAAAACAGATTTTGAAAAATTTCGTAAAAAATTCATCACGCGAAATTTCAATCGAGTTCATCCAAAAATTAGTGTGCGATTATTTTACCATTCCTGTTGATTTGGTAAAATCGAAAACACGTAAACGCGAAATCGTTCAGGCTCGCCAAATTTCAATGTATTATGCAAAAGATTTAACCAAATCTTCACTTAAAACAATTGGAATGCACTTTGGTGGAAGAGATCATTCAACGGTTATTCATGCATGTCAAACAGTAAATGATTTGATCGAAACCGATAAAAAATTTAAATCCGATATTGAAGAAATCGGTAAACGTATTAAGATAAACTTAGTTTAATAAAGAAAGCCATCTCAATATGAGGTGGCTTTTTTGTTATAAAACCTAAACATTTTATATGAACAAGAGAATTTTTGTAATGATTATTTTGATGAGCCATTCATTATTTAGTATGGCACAAATGTTCATTTCAAAACCATATCTAAAGATTACAAATTCGTTATCAGGGCAGGTTTATAAAATAAAGCCAAATAATACCATCGAATTTATATTGATTAATGATTCTGTTTTGCAGAATGTAGGCATTGAATCTTTTAGAGACTCCAATTCTATTATTTTGAGTAATGGCAAACAAATTAGTATAGACCAAATTTCTTATATCCGTTTCAAACTCAAAAGCAAAGGGGTGCGAATTACTAAATTGCTTTTTTACACAACATGGATATGTCTTTATACAGTAGTCATATACGAAAGCAGCAATTCCGGCTTTGGACAAATTCCGTACTTCAAAACATTTATCATTGGAACAACTGTTGCCATTACTATAGCTGAAGTTGGCGAAAAAGTTTTCAATTTATTTATTCAGAAGCGCGAGCTTTTTAATGATAAAAATTTAAAACTGGAGATCGTTACAAAATGAAGAAAATGCTTGTCATTATAGGGATATTGATTTCTTTCAATTTTGCATTAGCTCAGCCTTCCTTCAAATTTTGTAATTACACAAATGGCACTTGGAAAACGTATAAAGCGGGAGATAAAATTGCTCTGATTCTTAAAAATGATTATCGTGAAATGAAATGTGTAATTGGATCTATTTCTGATTCAGGATTTGTTACAACTTCAAATCAAAATATTTTATATAAAGATATCATTGCACTTTGTTATGGAAGCCGTTCACATAATTATTTATGCTATTATCTCTTAATCGACTTTGCATCATTACCTTTTATCTTAGCTGATAAAACTACCCCATTTTATGTTTCAGAAATTCCATTAAGATTATCAATTTCACATTGGATATTGCTTTGGGTACATATGTTTTATATAAATTGAATATTCAAAATGGATTTAGAAAGATTTGTGAGCTTGATAAAAGAAGGTATGAAATAAAATATTTTAGAGATACTTTATTAGTTGGAAAATAAATATGTGTAATTATAAAGCCCACGGTTTAAACCGTGGGCTTTTGTAGTCACTTCGAGTAAACTTTGGGTAGGTCATGTTTGTAGTTGTATCGAGAAGCGACAAACTCTTAATCCGTTCTCGATACGCGCTTTTCAAAAAACCTCCCAACGCTACTCGAACTGACTATATTCGTAAAATGAAAATCAGATTCTTTTATGTTTATATTTTAAAATGTGCTGATGATTCTTATTACACAGGAATTACAAATGATGTAAATCGAAGATTTAATGAACATCAAATTGGAAAGCATCCTGAATCATATACGTTTAGCAGAAGACCTGTGGAATTAGTGTTTTATGAAGAGTTTACCGACCCAACAATTGCAATCGAATACGAAAAGAAAATTAAAAAGTGGTCTCGTGCTAAAAAAGAAGCATTGATAAATGACCAATGTGAAAAGCTTCCAATGTTATCAAAAAAGAAATTTAAAAAATAGTCACTTCGATTATCACGCTTTAGCGTGAGTGTCGAGAAGCGACATTCAAATAAACCGTTCTCGATACGTTCTCATTAAAATCAACCCAATGCACTCGAACTGACTTTCAAATAATCTGTTCTCGATACACTCTTAACAAAACCCACGCAATGCTACTCGAACTGACTTTAATTTTTGTTCGGCAGGTATGAATATTTTTTACCTAACTCCAATTGATTTTGTAAAAAGTTGGTAGGATATTCCACTTTCACATCGGTAATTTTATCTCCGCTCATCACAGGAATCAAGCGTGGTTGAATGAATCCTTTGTAGGGTGCAACATTTAATTTCACAAATCTTTCTTTCACTTCTTTTAATAAATCTTGATCCACTTTTACTCCGTAACCTTCAACCAATTTTGTTGCTGCAGCATAATCACCTTCAGATTTGATGCGTTGAATTTCTTTTAATAACTGACCAAACAGTTCACGCAATTTTTCGTAATTATTTATTTTAACAAAAGTTTTTCCATCGCGTTTGATGAATTCTATAACATTATCTTTTTTACCCATTTCGTAAGCCCATTTTGCATTCAATTGACGATTGCGCATGTGAGCTTCTTCTAAATTTTCACCAATTTTCAAACGAGTTAATTGTGTAATTAATCCATTCATGATATAGCCGTCAAACTCAGCTTTACCAACTTCTAACGAAGGCATCACACCTAATTCAACCAATTTAGGATCGAGGATATAATACAATGCAACCAAATCTGCACGAGCTTCTTCTAATGTGCTTGCATAATTTTTTAACGTTTGATCCGGATCGCCAACACCTTTATTTATTTGTCCCGATGCGTGTCCGATTACTTCATGCATGTCGGTATGCAAATCGCCTGCAAGAGCAGCAAATTCTGTTGCACGTTTTATTTGTTCTTCGCTCACTGCAAACTCTTTTAACATCGGACTTTTTGCTGCAACAACATTATATGAGTGAACAATATTACCAAGTGAAACAGATTTGCTTCCGTGTTTTTGGCGAACCCAATTTGAGTTTGGAAGATTGATTCCAATTGGCGTTGATTGTGCACTTGCTCCGGCTTCCTGAATTACGGTAATTACTTTTGCAGTGATACCTTTCACTTCTTTCTTTTTATGATCGGCAGCAATTGGTGAATGATCTTCGAACCACTGAGCTTCATCTGCAATTTTCTTAATTCGTTTTGTAGCTTCCATATCTTTTATAGAAACAACCGATTCGAAAGTTGCACGTTTGCCAATGGCATCATCATACACTTCGATAAATCCGTTTACAACATCTGTTCTCGAATCAACATCAGCAACCCAAGCAATATTGTATTCATCCCATTTTTTTAAGTCACCGGTTTTATAATATTCAATTAATAATTGAAGAGACTTTTTCTGGTTATCATTTTCTGCAAGCGGAGCAGCTTTTTCTAACCAATACACAATTTTTTCAATGGAGTTTGAATACATGCCACCCACTTTCCAAACCTTCTCAACAAGCTGATTATTTTCTTTTACCATTTTCGAATTTAATCCCCAAGCAATCGGTTCAGTTTCTTCTTTTTTAGCGCGAGATTCATAATACGCTTCTACTTCTTTTTGAGTTACACCTTCGTAAAAGTTATTTGCCGAAGCTGCAACATTATCAATACCTGAAGCAAGGTCCACTTTTTTTGCTTCAACGGTTGGATCAAAAATTATGGGTTTCATCATCGCTAAAAATTCATCCACTGATTTTCCTTCCAAAGGAAGTTTTGTGACATCCGCATTTTTTACTAAGTCAGCAAAATATTCGAAGCTGCATTCAGGCACAAATTTGAGATTGGAATAATGGTGATGCACTCCGTTTGAAAAGAAAAATCGTTTGGTATAAATCTCAAAGTTTTTCCAATCCGAACTTGCTGTATCCATTTTTTTATTGCTTTCATAAATGGCTTCAAGGGTTCTGCGAATCGTTAAATTATGTTTATTGTTTTGATCGTAGATGATGTCTCTTCCTGCATTAGCAGCTTCATATAAATAATAGGCAAGTTCTTTTTGCTGAGCTGTTAATTCGTTAAATCCCGGAATCTCATATCTCAAAACCTGAAGGTCGGCAAAATGGTCGCATTCTACTTCAAAGTTTGAAGCACTTTCACCTGCTTTTGTTTTATGATCATTTTTGCAACTGTACATTATCGTGGTTGCACCTATTGCTGTTAGCATCATGATGGTTTTTATTTTCATATCTAAAGAAATTTTTTCAATGAACAAAGCAAACGCAAAATTGCTGCAATTCAAAACTAATTTCTGTCAACTTTTTTGCATCAGAATATTTATTTTTCATCACAAATATGAAATATGTTTGTTTGGTGAAGATTGAAAACCTAAAACCTTTTCTCGACAGTAAATTTGAATTTTACAATCAACAATCGTTTATCGAAAATGATCCGATTTGTATTCCGCATTTATTTTCAAAAAAGCAGGACATAGAAATTATTGGATTCTTTGCAGCCATTTTTGCTTGGGGGCAACGCATTACCATCATTAATAAATGCAAAGATTTGATTGAACGAATGGATAAATCTCCATACGATTTTGTGCTGCATCATTCATCAACAGATTTAAAATGTTTGATCAATTTTAAGCATCGTACTTTTAACGATACCGACTTATTTTACTTCATTTCCTTTTTCAATTATTGGTATTCAAAAAATGATTCGCTCGAAGACGCATTTGCAAAACATCTCAAGCCAAAAGATTTAACAATAGAAAATGGATTAAATGGTTTTAGAGAACTGTTTTTTTCATTGGAAGATATTCCTCAAAGGACGTTGAAACATATTTCTTCACCACAGCAAAATTCAGCATGTAAGCGCATCAACATGTATTTGCGATGGATGGTTAGGTCAGATAAAAACGGTGTGGATTTTGGATTATGGAAAAAGATAAAACCATCCCAACTTTTTTGTCCGCTCGATTTACATGTGCAAAGAGTTGCACTAAAACTAAATTTACTTCAACGCGAACAAAGTGATTGGAAAGCAGTTTTGGAATTAACAGAAAATCTCAGAAAACTGGATTCAAAAGACCCCGTAAAATATGATTTTGCTTTATTTGGTTTAGGAGTTGAAAAGCAATTTTAAGTTTGTTATTCAAATTGCTTTAATGATTTTCTGAGCTGAAACACTTTTGTTATAACGTGTAACAATAAGAGTGCCGGCCATACCAATGCGGATTTATTATCGTAATTCAATAAAATCAAACTAGCAATTATTCCTATATTAACGGAAGCTACAACGATATAAATAACCTGAAAACTTAAATTGTTTGATTTTACAACTGATAAAATTACAAATACCAAAAGTAAAAGCACCGAAACAATTGCTGTAATATAAATAATATTCATAATGTAAAATGGTTCTCAAAAATATGCATTACTCCGATTCATTTACAAGCATTAATTGATATTTTGTAAAATAGATTGAACAAATTAAATATCTTCGCCTCAAAGCCTTTTAAAACTGAATATACAGCCGCTTAAAATGAGTTGTTTGTAAGTTCAGTAAAATGAATAATTGAGATTTTAAAATATTTCATATTTTCGCATCAAAACTAAACCAGGAAAATGCAAAAGTTATATCAACAATGTGAATTTTGTGATGCACAAAGCGACTCGGTATTTGGCAGTTGCACGCCTGAGCAAATGGAGAGAGTTTCAGCCTCAAAAACTTGCAGTCATTACAAAAAGGGACAACATATTTTTTATGTAGATAATATTCCACTTGGAGTTTATTGTATTTGCAAGGGAATTGTGAAGCTTGTAAAAACAAATAATGATGGTAAAGAGCAAATATTACGTTTTGCTCAAGCAGGTGAATTTTTAGGATATCGTGCCTTGATTGCTGACGAGCCTCTTGTGTCAACAGCCATTTGCTTAGAAGATACAATTGCATGCTTTGTTCCAAGAAAAACTTTCTTAGAATTATTAGACGAAAACCCATCAATTAGCAAGCAAATGCTAAAATCACTTTCTCACGACTTAGGTGTTGTTGAAGATCGTGTACAAAGCATGGCTCAAAAAAGTGTGAGAGAACGTGTTGCCGAAACTCTGTTGTTTTTACATGCAACATTTAAATCCGACAGCACACAAGATGATTCAGTGATTTCAATAACCTTACCTCGTGAAGATATTGCCAATATTGTTGGTACTGCCACCGAAACGGTTATCAGATTATTATCTGAGTTCAGGGCTGCAAAATTGATTGCTTTTGAAGGTAAGAAAATTAAGATTTTGAATAAAGTTGGTTTAGAAAAAATCTCAAACGCATCTTTATAACATTCACCTTTCCTTTCTTTAAAAAGAATTGGATGGTTTATTTTGCCAATCACTTTACTTCAAAAAAATGTCTCTCATAAAGTGTCGAGCAATTGTTATTCGAACTGTTAACTACTCCGAAAATAGTGTTATCCTGAAGTGTTTTACCAGTACTCATGGCATTCAATCCTATATGGTGAATGGTGTTAGGTCGAAGAAAGGAAGCATCAAACCCTCACAATTATTACCGTTAACTCTACTTGAACTCGAATCTTATTTCCAGTCGAATAAGAATTTACAACGCATCAAAGAGTTAAAATGCACCCCACCTTTACTGAGTTTACATTTCGATATTATTAAAAGTTCTATCGGTATTTTTATGGCAGAGGTGATGAACAAATCATTTCATGAAGAAGATCAAATGGATGAGCCAATGTTTGAGTTCTTATTTCACACCATTCAAATTCTCGACATTCAGCAAAGTTCAATTTCAAATTTTCCACTATACTTTTTAGTTCAACTTACCCGGTATTTAGGTTTTTTACCGAAAGGAGATTTTAGCGAAGAAACTAATGGATTCGATATAAAAGAAGGATGTTATGAAAAGTATGACCAACGGAATCCTTTTCAAATGGATCCTATTTTAACTGAAAAACTTTCACAATTTCAGCATTCCGATTATGAACAATACCATCAAATTTTATTTACGAATCTTCAACGCACAACTTTAATGAATTTTTTAATTGAATATTTTCAGCAGCATATTCAAGGATTCGGTGAATTGAAATCACACAAAATATTAAGTGAAGTTTTAAGTTGATAGCATAAGGATTTTCAAAAAAAATCCCCGAAACTCATAACGAATTCCGGGGATAAATTTTATATGAATCGATTAACTCAATCCTACAATTTCTCCATCAACAATATCAATATGCATTGCTTGAGGATCTTTTGGTAATCCTGGCATACGCATAATTTCACCGGCAACTGCAACAATAAATCCAGCTCCGCTATTGATTACAAGATTTTCAATTTTCAGAGTAAATCCTTCAGCCACGCCAACTTTCGATGCATCATCCGAAAATGAATATTGTGTTTTTGCAATACAAACAGGAAGTTTATCAGCACCCAATTCATTAATTTTTTTAAGCATGGTGCGAGCATTTTTACTTAATGTGATTCCTTTACCTCCATATACTTTAGTTACAATTTTGGTGATTTTCTCTTCGATACTATCATTTAAATCGTAAGTATGTACAAGAGGTTTTGAAGGTTTTGTTTCGATGATTTCGATTACTTTTTTAGCCAATTCAATTGCACCGTCACCGCCTTTTGAGAATCCATCATTCAAAGCAAACTCAGCACCATTTTCTTTACACCAGTTTTCAATATATTTCAATTCTTCATCCGCATCAAAACCAAAACGATTCAACCCAACAATTACACTTTGTCCGAAGTTTTGCATGTTTTCGATATGGCGTTGTAAGTTTTTCAAACCATTCTTAATTCCATCCATGCTAGGTTGTTTGATGAGTTTTTCATCTACACCACCATGCATTTTTAAAGATAAAGTTGTAACCACAAGAACGGTTGCTTTAGGAGTAATTCCTGCAGCACGACATTTAATGTTCAAGAATTTTTCTCCACCCAAATCGCTTCCGAATCCTGCTTCGGTAACAACATAATCACCAAATTGCATTGCCGTTTTTGTAGCAACAATTGAGTTACATCCATGAGCGATATTTGCAAACGGGCCGCCATGAATAAATGCTGCACCACCTTCGGTTGTTTGAACTAAATTTGGTTTGAAGGCATCTTTCAATAAAGTTACCAATGCACCACTCACTCCTAAATCACGAACATAAAATGGTTTATTTTCAAAAGTATATCCCACTAAAATATTATTGATACGTTCACGCAAGTCTTCAAAATCTTTTGCTAAACAAAATATCGCCATAATTTCTGAAGCTGGAGTAATATCAAAACCTGCTTCTTGAGGAATACCATTTGTTGAACCATTTAATCCAGAAACGATATATCTAAGAGAACGATCATTTACATCTAACACTCTTCTCCATAAAATTTGTTTTAAGGATTTTTGTGAGCCTTTATTGAAGTATTGATAGTTATCTACAAGAGCTGCCAACATATTATTAGCACAAGTGATAGCATGAAAATCTCCTGTAAAATGGAGGTTGATATCTTCCATTGGAAGTACTTGTGAATATCCACCACCTGCAGCTCCACCTTTCATTCCAAAACAAGGGCCAAGTGATGGCTCACGCAAAGCAACGATTGCATTTTTGCCAAGTTTACATAATCCTAATCCTAAAGAAACCGAAGTTGTTGTTTTACCCACTCCCGCTTTATTTGGAGTGATGGCAGTAACTAAAATCAAATTGCTATTTGCAATTTTTGCTTCATCTAATTTAATGTCAACTTTGGCTTTATACTTTCCGTAAAAATCAAATTGATCAGCTGTGATTCCAATTTTTGCGGCAATTTTTTCAATGGGTTGAAGTTTAATTTCTCTTGCAATTTCAATGTCTGTTTTCATTTTGTTTATTTTAGTTTTTGATTGTTTACAAATTCATTCATGGTAATAAAATCACCTTCATTTTTCAGCAAATGTATTGTTTCTTCCAAACGTTTTAGCATAGCCGTTCCACTGATTTTTGTCATAAAATTTGGCAGCCCAAAATTTGTAATATCCTCAAATTCCCAAGGATGAAAATACAATGAAAGTGCTCCATCATGTTTCAAAGTTTTAACTAGCATTTTTTTTAGCCACCACATCGGGAAATTTTTAAAACTCAACCAAAATAATGGAATTCTAAAAATGGGCGTAACGGATGTTGGAACTTGAATTACTCCTTCTTCCAAAAATGGCATACGAGGTTTGAACAAATGAAAATATCTTCCAGGAATCCATGTTGGATTGAGAGAAGAATTGTAGAGATAACCTGCTTTCAAAATCTCCTGATTGCTCACAGGTGCCAGTCGCGGCATTCTAAATCCAACAACTTGTTTTCCTGTAATTTCTTCAAGTGCTAATCGCGATGATAACAAGTCTTCATTTTTAAATGCAGAATGATAGAATGTGTGAGAGGCAATTTCGTGTTGATTGCTGATATTTTTTATCAACTCAGGTTGTGCTTGAGCAAATGTTGCAGTTGTGAAAAACGTGCAACGAATATTGTTTTTATCGATGATTCCCATCACACGATTTAAACCTTCGGTTGAAACTTTTATTTTTTCATCAAATGAAATTTCACGTCCGTATTCTTCGGGAGTATCAAATTCTTCCACATCAAACGTTAAAACAATCATGCTTTTAGGCTGGTGTTTGAGATGATATAATTAGGGCGTTGCTTTGATTGCATAAAAAGTTTTCCAATATAAATTCCAATGATACCCAGAATAATTAATTGCAATCCGCCAAAAAAAACGATGGTCATTAAAACGGATGCCCAACCGGCAATTTCTTGATTTCTTAGAAAAGCCTGAATAACATATGGAATATACAATAATGATAATAGTGAAAATGAAAATCCTAAATAAATGGCAGTGTATAAAGGACGAATACTAAATGAAGTTAGTCCTTGCAACGCAAAGCGAACCATCTTTTTAAAGGTGTATTGGCTTTCGCCAGAAAAACGTTTTGCCGGTTCATACGAAATGGCAAATTGTTTAAATCCCAACCATTTTATTAAACCTCTAATGAAGGGTTCATTTTCAGAAAGGTTCACAAAAATATTTACTACTTTTCTGTCGAGTAATCTAAAATCTGCACTTCCAGGATCGATTTGAATATCGGAAATACTGTTAATGATTGAATAAAAGAGGTTGGAAGTTTTTCGTTTAAATTTTGATAACTCTTTTGATTCTTGCCTTAATGTGTATACAACTTCGTAACCCTCTTCCCATTTTTTTAAGAATTCAGAAATCAGTTCAGGTGGATGTTGCATATCGCAATCCATCGAAATTACACAATCGCCATTTGCTGCATCTAATCCGGCTTTCAAGGCATTCTGATGTCCAAAATTTCTAGATAGTTCGATAAAATGAATACATGAATTGGTGGAATGTATCTCTTCCAAAACATCTTGAGTTGTATCGATGCTTCCATCATTTACAAAAATGATTTCATAGGAATAATCCAAAGTTTTAAAAACCGAATCGATACGTTCGGCAATAATGCGGATATTACTACACTCATTATAAGCAGGGATAACTATCGATACTTTTTTAGTCATTCACTATCAGTTTTTGGTGGCAAGAGTTTTGAAAAATCATAGCGAAGTAACGCATTCCAAATGAATATTAAAATTATTAAACAGGGTAAGGCTTTTAATGAATATTGTTTGATATAATTTTCGCGAATAAATTGTGGAAATAAATCAGATGGTGAAAAACTGGTAATGATTAATGCAAAAATGATTAACACAATTGGAATTGTTTTGTAGGGCTGTGGTTGTATAACAAACCATAACGACACTCCTATAAATGCAATGATAAATGTTGGAGATTCTGCCCCTGAACTGAACAAAACAGTAAATAAAAGTATAGAAGCCAAAAACAGCAATCTAAAAACTACTTGTTTGTATTCTTTTATTCGTAAATAAATGAGTCCGAAAATTGTTATTCCTACTAAAATAAATGGAGTATTGGGAATAGAAGGATCTCTGAAAAGTCTTCTTACCATGCCCATCACCGAGATATCGGTGCTGCCAGAAAGAGAGGTATTGATTTGGTTTTTTTCAACTAATGCCACATACCAATCCTGATAAGATTGTAAAATATAATGAGGAGAAAATACAATCATCGGTGCAATAAAAAAGATGACTGACCAGAATAGGAGTGAACCAATAAATTTTATTTTTTGCTTTGAAAAAAAGAAAAATGCTAAGCCAACAATTCCATAAATTTTTACAAATGTTCCTAGAATGATAAAGAATGCAGCCCAAAAATCTTTTTTATTCTCGATGCAAACAAATGATAAAATGATAATTGCAGCAATGCTGGGATTAAATTGAAAACTCAAAATAGAAGTGAGTAATTCATGTGTACTTAACCAAAGGATAATGACTTTTTGATTTTCGGTAATGGGTAATTTTGAGATTGCCCAAAATAAGAAAATAGTATTTGCCAATTGCCATGTTATCATTCCGAGCCAATCAGGCATTAGTGCAAAAGGTGCTATCAGCAAACTAAAAAATGGTCCGTAATGATTCACATCAAAATATTCAGGAGCGGGTAAATAGAGATTTACATGATTGAGTGCATGTACAAACGTGAATTTAAAAATCAAATAATTATTGTAGCTGTTGATGAAGATTTGTTTTCCGGCAGTAAATAAAGCTAAGGCAGTCCAAACCCAAAGCACCGCTTGTCGATTCATTAATTGTTGCTTAAGGTTGTACCAAAATCTATTTTCAGAAGCTTTGCCTAACACCATATTTTAAAGGAAATAGTTATTGTTTAAAACAAATGTAGCATAATTCAAATTTCATTTTCAAATAGTTTATTTATCCAACACTGATGAAAACCGATGCACTTCAGGAATTATTTTAAGGGTGTTTTTCAAAAAAAATTGTTTATTTGAAATTGTTAAACACGAAAAATCATGAAAAGAATTTCTTCAATACTTGTTTTAGTCCTATTGAGTTCAGTTGCTTTTGCACAATTCGGTTTTGTTAAAAAAGCCGAACTTGAGAAATTTAAAGATACCAGAATGGTTGTTGTTCTGTCTTCGGATAGTGCTTATAATGCTTCAATAAAAGAAGCTGTTGAGCGCTATTGGAGTTTTACCGGAACCGTTTTCGCATACGATACAGGTTTAAAGCAATACAATAAACCTAATTTTAGTTTCTTGGTTTTTAGCAAAGGAAAATCAGCAAAAATTAAAGCTAAATTATGCTCAAGTGAAGAGGATTTTAACGGATTACAGGTATTAAATAAATTTAAGAGAAGAGCTGTAAAAGAAGAAATTATTGCACGTGCTTTTTGTAGTAATAAAATTGATACTGATGATTGGCAATCGGAAATGATAAGAGGTGTGCAAATGCTTAACAATTATTTTAATTATGCTGTTGAAGCCAAAGGAGAACTTACTCCATCAAATTATCCTTCAGATAAAAGTTTGATGTCGAATAAAAAATTACTGGTTCCTGAAAAGTTTTTAGAAATGAAAGGGAAAGAAGATGCAGCAACTATATTAGATGGAGAAGTTGAGGAAATGCCAAGAGAAGATATTGAAAAAGCCATTAAAAATCAGGATCCTGCAACGATGTATTATTTCTTTTCTTTGGATGAAAAAAATTGTAATAAACTGGTACTAACTTCTGATAAAAGTGAGTTGATGTATTTTGAAACCGATTCTCCAACTAAATGCAATTGCACGGCAAAAGATTTGAAAGCAATGAAATCGGCAAAAGCAAAAGCCAATAAATAATTTTAGCGTTCGATTAAAAATCTTTTTGATTCAGTAATTCCTTCATCACTTTTAAAAATGATGAAGTACAACCCTTGATTAAAATTCGCAGTTGATAAAGTTTGTGAAGAGAAATATTTGCTCATCACACCTTTTGATATTGATTTCCCAACTACATCAAAGATTTCATAAGAAATATTTTCATTGATGTTCTCCGTACTAATTGTAATTAAATCGTTAGCAGGATTTGGAAATAAATGAATGTTATAAGATTTTTCATTTGTTTCATTTTTAATTCCAGTGTGTAAAGAATTGACTGAAGAAAATAAATTCAATCCGCCACGTAAATTTCCTACAATCATATCTGGTTTCGAATCGCCATCCATATTTCCAATAAAAGGAACTGTTCGAGGGCCAAAGTTTATATTTTTGGGATTAGCAAATTCATCCACAAAAGCATAGCCGCCATTTTGTGCTTCTAAGATGGTTCGTGTGAAAACCTTTCCTGGTGTAGTATCAATACCTGTATATAAATATAAATAGCCATATTCGCATCCAACAACCATTTCAAAAATTCCATCATTATTTAAATCGCTAACATGTGGTGTTGCATAACCGGTCATAGACGTATCGATGTAACCTGAACCTTTAATAGCAATTTTATTTACCTGGACATTTCCCCAAAAATCGATGGTAGGAATATTGCTGAATTGAGGTAAAAATTTTGTTCCCGTATTTTGATAATATTGAACATAACCCAATTTATTTCCAATTATCAAATCGAGTAACCCATCTTTATTCAAATCAATTAATTGAGGAGCAGCATAACCGCGCACAGCAATGTTTGCATACTTGCGAGATTGAAACTGAAACGAATAATTTGTTCCCGAACTTTGATTGATATAATATAATAAGTAACCATTTGCATCACCAATAATTAAATCTTGTTTTCCGTCATTATTCAAATCACCAAAAGTGGGTTGGAGATTTAAAATAGAAGTATCCTTGCTCAACATTAAAAAATTGGTATCCGCTAAAACATAAACCGGTTTGGTGTTAGTGTTAATGTTTTTATAAAACACCAAACGATCTTTATAATTTAATGTTTGAGAGTAATCGCCATTGGTTGCTATAATTAAATCTTTATCACCATCCTCATCAATATCAATTAATACAGGAGCAGAGCGTGTTCCCAAATCAATACTTTCCTGATTGAGTGGAAAGTTCATATTTCCCTGATAATTAAAAACAGGTTTATCATTAGCACCGGAATTGGTGTACACCCAAACATTGTTTACACTTTTTACACTTGTAGAATTATTGGTTGTGCAGAGCAATTCTTTTTTGCCATCATTATTTATATCAACATAATAAGCCGAAGGCTGATAAATGAAATTAGCAGGAGTGGAATTTGAAGGAAATAGTAAATCTTGTGAACCTATAGAATCGTGCTGCCGAGAGTTGTGCAAACGGTCGTTATACAATGCAATTAAGGTGGTGTAATTTACATCACCGTATAAAAAATCTTTAATGCCATCACCGTTTAAGTCTAGAAATAAAGTAGAACTTCCGGCATGTAAAGATTGTTTCGGATACATCTGATAAACACAAGAACCTAAACTGTCTTTTGATTGTCGAAGTTTAAATTTATTTTTTCCGGATAGTGCATCAAACTGAATATAACCCCAGCAATCATCACGGTATATATAAACTAATGAGTCGTGGTTATATGGAATATGCTGAGGATTGATTGTCCAGTTTTCATAATAATGCGGACTATAGTCAAATCCATTATAACCTATTAAATCAATATCACCATCACCATCAATATCATCTACACCATTAATATCAGCTTTGCTGAAACCAATTTGGCCAGCAGGACGAATTTGTCCAAAATCAACCCACCAACCACCGGTATCTCTGATTTGGTTATTTATTTGTTTAAATTTTAAGTTCCCTTTAGCATCCGATTTATTTATAAAAACACGTAAACTATTCGGATATAAACTTTGGGTAGTATCTAATAATTGATATTTTTCATTGCTTATTTCTGTAAAAATATCAGCCTTGCCATCGCCATTATAATCAATAAACTTTACCCAATTGTTAAATTCAAAAAACACAGTTTCATATTGTGGAGCGTAAATCATTTTAGTTCCATCCCATATAAAGGTCATAAGTTTATGTCCATAGTCTACTGGCGTTGCACGGTCGAAAACAACGAGGTCGTTCATGCCATCATTATTTAAATCAATGTTTGAAAACTGTGGAGAGGTCATTCCTCCGGTAAAAGGATACAGTAAAGTATCATTATTGCTATTCAAAAATTTTGAGGAGTTTGAATAATAAAATTGAAAAGTTTGTGCTTGGAGAAAATTAAAACTGAAAAGTAATAACACGATGTAGATAAATCTTTTCATGATAATGATTTTTGAACCGTAAAATTACATTAAATATTTTTAAGAGCAGATTAAAGTCTCTTAATAATTTCTTAAATTTTATGAATCTAGAAGAACTTTATTTCATTTTTAAACAGCATCCGATTGTATGCACCGACACCAGAAAGATTGAATCAGAATGTTTGTTTTTTGCATTGAAAGGGCCAAATTTTAACGCGAACAGCTTTGCTCAGGAGGCTTTAAATAAAGGCGCAGCTTATGCTGTTATTGATGATGAAACATTTAAGTTAAATGATAAATGTATTTTAGTTGATGATGTATTAACAACACTTCAGCAATTAGCCAAATACCACCGACAACAATTAAATATTCCTGTAATTGCAATTGTTGGTTCCAACGGAAAAACTACAACCAAAGAATTAATCACATCCGTTTTAAGTCAGAAATTCAATGTGCTTTCAACGCCCGGTAACTTTAACAATCATATTGGTTTGCCATTAACATTGTTAAAATTAACTATTCAACATCAAATGGTGGTGATTGAAATGGGAGCAAATCATATTGGCGAAAATGCTTTTTTGTGTGAGATCGCTTGTCCTGATTTTGGAATTGTTACCAATAATGGAAAAGATCATCTAGAAGGATTTGGAAGCATGGAAGGTGTGGCACAATCAAACAGCGAATTGTATTATTATTTATTGAAACACGATGGACTTGCATTTGTGAATGCCAATGATGAATGGCTGATGCGCATGGCAACTCGATTAGAAAAAAAAGTTACCTACGCTGCAAGCGATGATACTTCGACTTCGCTCAGTATGACAAAAATTGATTGCGTTGGAATTCCAAAATCATTACGTCCACAAATTGAATTCGTAATTCGTAATTCGGAAATCGGAATTACAAGTTGCCTTAGTGGTGATTATAATTTTGATAATATCATGGCAGCTGTTTGTATCGGAAAATATTTTGGATTGAGTGAAGAGCAAATCAAAAATGGGATTGAAATCTATGAACCAAAAAATAATCGTTCGCAAATTGTAAAGAAACAAAATAACACAATTTATATGGATGCTTACAACTCCAATCCAAGTAGCTTGGAAGCATCTTTGCGAAATTTTGCGGCAATGCCTTTTGACGGAAAAGTTGCCATTATTGGTGATATGTTTGAGTTGGGAAAATATGCTGAAGATGAACATCAAAACATGATCAATTTATGCAATGAATTAAAATTAGAAAATGTAATTTTTGTTGGAGAAGAATTTATGAAACAGAAAAAAAATTCATCTTATACATTTTTAAGAACCAATGAAGATGCAATTGATTTTGTAAAGAAATTAAATCTAATTGATAAAAATATTTTCATGAAAGGTTCTCGAGGAATGAAACTTGAAAGTATTGCTGAAGTAATTTGTTAACTTGAAATTTCAATTATTTCTTATATAATTTTTTTACAGGCCGCACCTACGGTGCTAAATATTTTTTTTTACAAATAGGCCGTTCCTTCGGAACTGATAATTTGATTTGTTTTTAGCTCCAGAGGAGCAATCTGTTTGTAGCAACAAAATTTGAATTTATTTTTAGCTCCATCGGAGCAATCTGAATACTTGAACGAAAAGTTCCTGTGGAATAAAACTTGAAAGTATTGCTGAAGTAATTTGTTAACTTGAAATTTCAATTATTTCTTATATAATTTTTTTACAGGC
>Ga0194047_10001060_pt1 | contig 17409 bp, 19 predicted proteins | sample JunL225m_MetaG_2_FD_160070 | JGI IMG/M metagenome (GOLD analysis project Ga0194047, IMG submission 160070) | Anoxic zone freshwater microbial communities from boreal shield lake in IISD Experimental Lakes Area, Ontario, Canada - Jun2016-L221-5m | ecosystem: Environmental > Aquatic > Freshwater... | reverse complement strand
TTTTTACAGAAGTTTCAGGATCAGGGCAACGCAACGCATCCATTGCTTTTTCTAATTTATTATCCAATTCCCAAGCATCATTTTGATCCAACAGTTCCATCAAAACCGATTGTCTGTCAATCAACTTATTCATGGCATCATCGCTCATGGGCTCAGCAAGTTTGTTATTCACTTCTTCAAACTCTGCAAGCATATCAACAATAGGTTGCACTCCTTCTTTTATGCATTCGAGAACGGTTTTTGTTTCATCAAGATTTGGTTCTTGTTCAAATAAACCAATTTTATAATCTTTATCAAAAACTACCTCACCTTGAAAACTTGTATCTAATCCGGCAATAATTCTTAACAAACTTGATTTACCTGAACCGTTCAATCCAAGCACACCAATTTTTGCTCCGTAATAAAAAGAGAGGTAAATATTTTTTAATACTTGTTTTTGTGGTGGGTAAGTTTTGCTTACTCCTGCCATCGAAAATATAATCTTATTATCTGCCATGATTAGTTTTTAAGGGCTGCAAAAATAGCAAAATTTAGGAGTTGCTACCATTTGAAATTTATGGCAACTTTTTTCTCGCTGAATATCTTTGATTATTTTCTCGCAGAATACGCAGATTTACGCAAATAAATCTTTAGAAAAATCTGTGCAATCTGTGGCACCCCTCTTTTCTATCAGTTTTATTTTGTTGTGAATGCAAAATATTTAGTATTTATTTTGTGTGATAAAACAAAAGCTTAATGAAAACAAAAACTCACTCACTTACAATTCCTGATGAAATTATCCTGAACAAAATTTATTTAATACGCAGCAAAAAAGTTATGCTCGACATGGATTTGGCAAATCTTTACGGAGTAACAACAAGCAATTTGAATAAAGCTGTTAAACGAAATATCAAAAGATTTCCTGATGATTTTATGTTCAGTTTAACTCAAACAGAATTTAAAAACTTGATGTTCCAATTTGGAATATCAAGTTGGGGAGGAACAAGAAAAATGCCTAATGCATTCACTGAACAAGGTGTTGCAATGCTGTCGGGAATATTGACCAGTGATAGGGCTATTACAGTTAATATTCAAATAATGAGGATATATATAAAGATGAAAGAAATGTTACTCACTCATAAAGATATTTTACTCAAACTTGATTTATTAGAAAAACAAGTTTCGAAAAACAGCAAAGAAATTCGTGATATTTTTGATGCTCTCAAACAACTAATTATACAGCCGGTTTCACCACGTAAACAAATTGGATTTAATACAGGAAGTGAAAAATGAAACAAAAATCTGTTGCAACTATTTTTCTCGCGGAGTTGCGCTGATTTATGCAGATGTCATGTCGAGCGGAGTCGAGACGTAGTACTTTTGAAACTTAGTGCTTCAAAGAACCTGTTCTCGACTCCGCTCGAACTGACAATTAGTATAAAACCTGTGGTAACTTTTTCTATGAACTTTATTCTGCCTTTATGAGTTCAAATTTATTATTGTTTGAATCTATAATTTTCACAATTCCCTTTGTTGCTGAATAATAAATTGTATCATGTAAATAATTACCTGGGGCAATGTATTTAAAAGTCTTAAATAAATACAAACCCCAATAAGTCGAATCAAAAGAGGTCCTAATTGAATCTATTTTTAAATATCCAGATAGATTAAATGGTACGCCACCTGCCCCACTTACACCTCGATATGCTCCAGAAGTATTTACATTTGGAATATATTCTGAAAAATTAATATCATAGACTGTTGCATCCCAAAATCTATAGAAGTAAGCAGTAATATTAGGCAACAATTGAGATGATGAAGAATAAACAAAAGAGTTCAATTCGTTTTTTTTATCAAAAGTTTCGCACGAACCTTCATAGGAGCCTATAAACGGTATATATTGAGAATTTTTACTGGTTAAATTAAAAACCAAAACAGAAGTATCATTTAACAAAAATGTCATTTTATTAATATGATAAAAGGCGAAATCATTTTTATCACTAGCTGGTATATTGCTTGGTTTTGCTTTGGCTAACAACTCTTCTCTACTTTCACATTTTGTACAAGATTCAATAACTAAAAAAAGAAAAAAGAAATACACGATGACGCTACTCATCTTAAAGTGTTTTTTATTTGGTAATATAAGTTTGGTATTCATTCCTTAATAAAATTACAATTGCTAAGGTAACTTTAAATTTAAAATCAGCCTATTTTGTCATAGGATGTATCAACTAATATTTGATGAAATTGGAAATAACACCAAGTTGACGCGAACATGAGCATAAATAGGAAGAAGCGTTGTGTATTATTAACATTATTAAACAAAATTTGGTAATAAAATATTTGAAATACACATTGGTTTAAATTTATTACTTTTGATAAAAAAAAAATGACAAGGGAAATTATCATACAACGAACACTCGCAGTGTTACAAAAACTTCCTAAAGAAAAGGCAAATGAAATTGCTGATTTTGCCGATTATATTATGAAAAAATATGAAGAAGACATTCTTCAAAATGGAATTCAAAAACTTGTTAGCGAATCAAAAACATTTGAATACTTGCAAAACGAGGAAACTCTTTATAAGCTGAGTGATGTGAAAGAAAAGTACAAATGAAAAAAGGTGATATAATTCTCGTTCCATTTCCATTTACCGATCTAACAGGAAATAAACTTCGACCTGCTTTAGCTCTTACTGTTAGTGAAATGGATGTTACGGTTGCTTTTATTACTACTCAAATTCAATGGAAAGAAACAACTGATATTTTATTAAAGCCCACTCCTATAAACAGATTGAAAAAAGAATCTCTCATCAGGCTTTCAAAATTTGCAACCATCGACAAAGATTTAATTGTTGGAAAACTTGGTTGTATTGATGAAGAAACAACTAAGCTATTGAATAGTAATTTAAAAACAATTTTAAAACTGAACGAATAATATTTCTTTAATATCCTTTTTGTGCTTAACCCAGCAATTTTTTAATCGCTACGAATTACAAAAGCACTTCTTAAAATATGTTCTCGCCTTCATTCCAGACAATTAACAATTCTTCATTATTAATTTCAAAAATTACTTCTCCAACACTTCATACATATCCATTCTTCTGTCTTTCCAGTTCAATACAGTACCTGTGTTTCTGGCACGTTCAAGGGCTGCAAGATCGAGATCGGCAATAACAACGGTTTCAATATTTGTATTACACTCTCCTGCAATTGCATCAGGAGGAAATGCAAAATCACTTGGTGTATAAATTCCTGATTGAGCATAGTTGATGTCCATGTTTTCAACCGAAGGAATATTTCCAATTGTTCCTGCTGTAGCCACAAAAATCTGATTTTCAACCGCACGAGATTGAGCGCATATTTTTACTCGTAAATGTCCGTGTTTCTCATCTGTTGAAAATGGAACAAATAAAATCTTAGCACCTTTCTGACAAGCAATACGGGTCATTTCAGGAAACTCCACATCATAGCAAATATTGATAGCCACTTTTCCGCAATCGGTATTAAACACTTTTATTTCATTTCCCGGTTGTACGCCCCACCATTTTGCTTCATTGGATGTGATGTGAATTTTATATTGCTTTTCGAAAGTCCCATCACGTTTAAACAAATAAGAAATATTGTAAAGATTATCATTTTCAACTTGCAAATGTGTGCCCGCAATAATGTTGATATTGTATTCTAGGGAAAGCCGCGAGAACAAAGTGATATAATCATCGGTATATTCTCCAAGCTTACGAATACTGTCTTCCGGACTCATGCTTTTATATTCATGCAACGAAAGCAATTGTGTGGTAAACAACTCTGGGAACAACATAAAATCCGATTTGTAATTTGACGCCACATCAGTAAAATATTCGCATTGCTGTGCAAATTCTTTGAAGGATTTTATTTTTCTTAATTCATATTGAATGCAACAAATTCTAACCTTCTTCATCACCACACTTCGTTCCTTTGTTTCAGGAATATAATCTAGATTGATCCATTCGAGTAAAGTTGCATATCCTTCCGATTCTAAATCATCAGGTAAATAATCTTTGATGATTCGTTGAATGGTAAATCCTTGCGAAAGTTGAAAAGTTAAAACAGGGTCTTTGATCTTTTTTTCGATCACTCGTTTTACATAGGCACGAATTCCAAACTTCTCAGAGTTTTTATGAAAATTTGGCAACCTCCCACCTATCAAAATCGATTTTAAATTTTTCTCGATGCATAATTGCCTACGCATATCATACAAACGTCTGCCAATTTTTAACCCTTGATAATCGGGATGAACCATCACCTCGATTCCATATAAGGTATCGCCCTCTTCATCATGATTGGTAATAAAACCATTATCACAAATTTCTTTCCATGTATGATCATCATCATATTCATCCCAACTAATAATCAAACTCGCAGCCGAACCAACAATTTTCCCTTCATACTCGATCACCTGCATGCCTTCAGAAAAATTCTTGAACTGACTATCCAACATTTCATAACTCCATGGCTCGGTATCAGGAAAACATGTTTTCGACAAATCAATGATTTCATCAAAATCAGATCTCTCTGCTATGCGTTCAATAAGTTTTGGTTTTCGGGGATAACGTTTTTTCATGCCTGCAAAATAAATGTTAAATGTTGAATGTTGAATGCTTAATGTTTAGTTTAGCGGCAAATTTTTTAACCGATGAATTTACAAAGCACGATAGAAAACATTTGGGACAACCGAGAGTTGTTAAAAGACGAAGCCTCACAACAAACCATACGAGAAGTAATTGAAGAATTAGATAAAGGTAAATTACGTGTTGCAGAACCAACTCAAAATGGCTGGCAAGTGAATGAATGGGTGAAGAAAGCTGTAATTTTATATTTCCCCATTCAGAAAATGGAAACCTTACATGCCGGCCCAATGGAGTTTTATGATAAGATGAAATTGAAAACAAATTATGCCGAACTAGGCGTAAGAGTAGTCCCACATGCAGTTGCGCGTTATGGTGCATTTTTGCAACGTGGTGTAATTTTGATGCCTTCATACGTTAACATCGGTGCCTATGTTGATGAAGGAACAATGGTTGACACTTGGGCTACAGTTGGAAGTTGTGCTCAAATTGGTAAGCATGTTCATTTGAGTGGTGGAGTTGGGATTGGTGGTGTGCTGGAACCAATTCAAGCTGCTCCTGTAATTATTGAGGACAATTGTTTTATTGGTTCGAGATGTATCGTTGTAGAAGGTGTAAGAGTGGAGAAAGAAGCGGTACTTGGAGCAGGAGTTACAATTACCATGAGCACAAAAATTATTGATGTAACAGGTAACGAACCTAAAGAATATAAAGGTGTTGTTCCTTCACGCTCGGTAGTTATTCCGGGAAGTTATACCAAGAAATTTGCAGCAGGAGATTTTCAAGTTCCGTGTGCATTAATTATTGGTACAAGAAAAGAATCAACGGATACAAAGACTTCATTGAATGATGCTTTGAGGGAATATAATGTGGCGGTTTAAATTAAAAAGAAAAAAGTAAAAAGTTGATAGGTTGATAAAGTTAATATTTTGTCAGTTAGAGTGGAGTCAGATAGCTATGACGAGAACAGTTATTTATATACTAAAAAATATTTATGCGAATAGGATTTGATGCAAAACGTGCTTTTAATAATGGAACAGGTTTAGGAAACTACAGCCGTTTTGTTATTTCTGCTCTTGTAAATGCATTTCCAGAAAACGAATATTTTTTATTTACTCCAACTATAAAATCTGAATTTGAAAATCTTATTCCTTCCAATTCAAACATAAAAATTATTTCTCCCGAAAGTATTTTAGGGAAAACTTTTCCTGCTCTTTGGAGAACTTATTCAATTGCAGAAATGTGCAACGAATTGCAACTTGATATTTTCTTTGGGTTAAGCAATGAATTGCCTGTTGGAATAGAAAAATTTAAAGGCAAAAAAATTGTTTCGATTCACGATTTAATTTTCCTTCGCTATCCCGATTATTATAATAATATCGACAGATATATTTACACAAAAAAATTTAGTTATGCTTGCGAAAAAGCTGACCTGATAATAGCTGCCAGCACTCAAACAAAAAACGACATCATTCATTATTTCAAAACTGATGAATCAAAAATTGAAGTGGTTTATCAAAATTGTGATGAGAAATTTGCAGTATTTGCTGATGAGATTTTAAAGTCAGAGATCTTAAAAAAGTATGCCTTGCCCGAGCGTTTTATTTTATGTGTTGGCACAATTGAAAAACGTAAAGATCAACTTACCGTTTTAAAAGCCTTTCATCGGTTGAATACTAAAAACTTAAAACTTGTTTTCATCGGCCGACAAACAGAATATGTAAAACAACTTCAAGAGTTTTTGGATAAAAATAATTTGAACGAGAGAGTGATCTTTTTATCTCAAATAGAACAAAATGATTTGCCGATAATTTTTCAACTGTCGAATACATTTGTTTATGCCTCGGAGTTTGAAGGTTTCGGAATTCCTATTTTGGAAGCTTTAAGAAGTGCCGTTCCTGTAGTTGCAGCAAATACTTCTTCATTAACAGAAGTTGGTGGAGATGCTGTTTTGTATTTTAAATTTGGTGATGCTGCCGACCTTTGTGAAAAGATGAGAGAGGCCATTTCTGATGAAGAAAAAAGAAAAGTGACGATTGAAAAAGGATTACAACAAGCTAAGAAATTTGATACTAAATTTTTTGTAAATCATTTGGCAACATTTTTTAAGATTTAAGTTTCCCACATTTTTTAGTGAGCATCTTGATATTTTGGTTAAAAGTTTATTCTTATTTTCGTTCGCATAAATAACAATATACTGTGGAAGCTCAAGAAGGTAAAATTCAAAAAAGACGTAAGGTTTCTTATTTGGCATCAATCATCAGTATCGCTCTGGTACTTTTTATGATGGGTTTGTTTGGGGTAATTCTTATTAATGGAAAAACTCTTTCTAACCATATTCGCGAAAATTTTCAACTTACCGTTTTCTTTAACAGCAATACAAGCGAGGCCGACATTGCAAGAGTTCACAAACAAATTGAAACTAGCGAATACGCTAAGCAAGCCACATATGTAAGTAAAGATGAGGCCGCAAAACAATTCACAAAAGAAATAGGTCAGGATTTTGTAAGTTTTATTGGCTTTAACCCATTACTTCCTTCAGTTGAATTATTTTTAAAATCAAAATACGCAAACACCGAAAAGTTAAAAGCAATAGAAGCTGAGATCAAAAAAAACAAAGAAGTGCAGGATGTGATTTATCAAAAATCAATTCTTGAAGAAATTAACGAAAACACAAAAACTATCGGCTCGATTTTAATTTCCATCAGCATTTTATTCTTATTGATAGCTGTTACACTAATTAATAACACCATTCGTTTAAATCTTTATGCTCGAAGATTCCTCATTAAAAGTATGCAAATGGTTGGCGCAACACATGGTTTTATTATCAAACCTTTTGTTATTAAATCATTACTGCACGGGCTTTACGGAGGAATCATCGCCTGTTTACTTCTATCAGGATTATTGTATGCGTTGCCATTTTGGATCGATCAAATAAATTTACTTTATAATACCACCCAGTTTGCAATATTGTTTGTTGTGATTATTATTGCAGGTATCATCATAAGCATGATCAGCAGTTTGATTTCAACAAATCATTATCTGAAACTAAAAATTGATGACCTTTATTAATAAATAAAAAAATGTCTGACAAAAAAAATACACCTAAAAAAACTGCTGAGAAAATCACAGCACCAAAAGAAATTCACACTTTTGCTTTCAACAAAGAAAACTATATGCTGATGATTGCCGGTGTAGTTGTATTGATCATCGGATTTACGCTTATGGCCGGAACTGAAGACATTTTCAGCACAACCAAACTAACCATTGCTCCTATTGTAGTTGTGATTGGTTTTATCATAGAATTTTTCGCCATCATGCGAAATCCTAAAGACTAAAATTGCCTCTAGCTATTAGCTTCTGGCTACTAGCCTTACTTGCTAAAACTAACTAAAATCTGCTAACAGCTAAAGGCTGAAAGCTAACAGCTAAACATGACATTCATCCAATCCATTTTTCTTGCCATCATTGAAGGCATCACTGAGTTTCTGCCAATTTCGAGTACAGCTCATATGAAATTTGCAAATCCATTTTTAGGATTAGAAAACTCTCCATTTACCGATTTATATGAAGTGGTTATTCAGCTTGCAGCAATATTATCTGTTGTAGTTCTATACTGGAAAAAATTTATCGACATCAAACATTTTAGCTTCTATATCAAACTTGCCATTGCGGTTGTTCCGGCATTATTATTTGGAGCACTGTTTAAAAAATATATTGATGCTGCATTATCAAACTTGATTTTTATCGCTTGTGTAATGTTGGTTGGCGGAGTTGTTTTATTATTCATCGACAACTTTTTTAAGAACAACACTATAAACGAAGAAGAAAAAATCTCCAACAAAACAGCTTTTATTATCGGATGTTTTCAGGTTTTATCAATTGTATTTCCTGGATTAAGCAGAAGCGCAGCAACAATCATCGGTGGTATGAGTCAGAAATTAACCCGCAGTCTTGCTGCCGAATTTTCTTTCTTTTTAGCCGTTCCTACAATGTTTGCCGCATCGGTAAAAAGTTTTTATGATGTGTATAAAAGCAATCCTGAAGTAATAAAAGTTGACAACATGACCACACTTGGAATCGGTGCAGTAGTTTCATTTTTCGTAGCATTGTTTGCAGTAAAATTTTTTATCACTTACTTACAAAAAAATGGTTTCAAACTATTTGGTTGGTATAGAATTATTTTAGGAACAGCAATTCTGATTACATTAATTATTCGATAAAATGAATTTGGGGAATTGAGTTTTGTTTAAATAACGTTTCGAACAAACATCAAACCTCAAACTTCAAACCAATTCATTCAAATGCATTTCGACATTCAAAAAGGCTTAGTCATTCTCATCAACAAACCACTTGAATGGACATCTTTTGATGCGGTAAATAAAATGCGTTATGCTATTATCAAATACCTTCGTCATCACAATCCTGAATTATTTGAAGGCAGAAAATACAGACCAAAAGTTGGTCATGCCGGCACTCTCGACCCTTTGGCAACCGGACTTTTAATTGTTTGTGCAGGAAAAGAAACAAAAAATATTGAAAGTTATATGGGAATGGAAAAAGAATATACCGGAAGTTTTTTTCTTGGTGCAACTCGTCCTTCTTATGATAATGAAACTGAAATTGATGCCATATTTGAAACTTCTCATATTACAGAAAATGATATTTTAACTATTGCAAAAAAATTCACTGGAGAGCTTGAACAAATGCCACCAATGTATTCTGCAATAAAAAAAGATGGAAAAAAATCTTATGAAGCCGCTCGAGCAGGAGAAGAAATAAAACACGATCTGCGCAAAATATTTATCAAAGAATTTGAGATCACAAAAATTGAAATGCCTTTGGTTTATTTTCGAATAGTTTGCAGCAAGGGAACTTATATACGAAGCATTGCATTTGATTTTGGCAAAGCTTTAAACAGCGGAGCTTATTTAAATTCATTATGCCGCACACGTATCGGTGAATTTAAAATTGAAGATGCAACAGATGTAGAAGATTTTGTAAATTCGATGCAAATTTTTTAAGAAAATATTAATTCTTACAACCTTTAGATTTGTTCTCAATATGAAAACACTTCTGCTAATTTTTTTCAGCCTGTTTTATACTTCAGTTTTTTCTCAACAATTTTTTAATGAAATAAAAACTGATAAAGATGAAAATCCTCTTCTAATAAAAGAACTCTCAACAAAAGAAATTCTTGTTGCCGTTAATCTATCTGATACCAATGCAAATTACAATTTGTATAAGTTGGATGCTAATGGTCATATTCTTAAAAGTGCAGCATTTATAGCTATCGACAGCATATGGCAATTAAAAGCAATTCACGAAACATCGTATGGTTATTTGTTGTGCAATCAGATAAGAAGTAGAAAAAATAAACGAACTATATTTTTAAAATTAATTGGTATTGACAAGTATTTAAAAGTTTTGTTTAACAGAAATCATCTCATTGTTGATTCGGCAACGTTAAGTCTTGAAGTTACTTCAAGCGTTGATGAGTTGAATTCAAAGTATGTTTATTTTTCTACAATTCATTACGAGTCGATTAATATCCCCTTCAAATTTTATTACAAGTCTATACAATATGATGAATTAGGAAACTTAATTCAATCTTCAAATTATTCTCCAGCTCCTACTTTACTTAGCCATAAGATGTATCAAAATATTAAATTAAAAAAAGATGGAGATGCAATTGCTTTAGTATATTATTCAAATCAAACTCACCAACTTTTATTTGATAGCTCTTTTAAATTGATTCATGACACAATTCCATATGATAATTATGGAAATAAAATTGATGATTATAATTATTGGGCTGGAGGATATAAAATTCTTAATGATAGTTCAATCATGTTTTCAAATAATACACCGGATACTTCAAACATGAACCACCCTTCAATATCAATTTTTAGATATAATGAAACCTATTTGAATAAAGATTTATTTTATCTAGATTCTTGGAGAGAGGATGGTTTAAGAGAAAGCAATTTAGCTTATGATGACAACTATATTATTTCGGCCTTTAGTTATGAACATTATGGTTCAACAATTGACGATTCGAAAATTGTTATCTCAAAATTTGATTATCAATTGAACCTTTTCTGGGAAAAAGAAATCTATTCTTCAACTTATTTAAATGTTTTGAATATTATAATCTTATCAGATGGAAGTATTCTAATTCTTACTCAAAAATCTGATGGTACTTCAAAATGGAATACATATATCTTTAAGATTTCTGATAACGGAATTTTGCTAGCAGTTTCTAATTTATCTATACAAAAAAATATTTTAAAAGTTTATCCAAACCCCGGAAATAAATTTATCACTATTGAAGGGATTGAAACCGATACTTTAAATTTAGTTGATGTACTTGGAAATTCATTTTCAATTAAATCAACCAACAATAGTTTTGAAACAAATGATTTACCAAGCGGAATGTATTTTTATCAACTTACAGATAAAAATACTGATATTCATTTTTCCGGAAAATGGTTGAAAGAATAATTGCTGTAAAAGAATATTTTTGTCGGAAATTATTTGATGAAAGTATACCGCAGCATACAAGATCTTCCTAAAATAAAAAACGCCATTGTTACTCAAGGAACATTTGATGGTGTGCATGCTGCACATAAAGTTATCATCAATCGATTAAAAGAGTTGGCGCAGCATAATGGTGGTGAAACTGTGGTGATAACATTTGACCCACATCCACGCTTGGTAATTTATCCAAATGATAAAAGTTTAAAATTACTTCATACACTCGATGAAAAAATTGAAGCACTCGATAAAGCAGGAATCGATCATTTGGTAATTATTCCATTTACAAAAGAGTTCTCAAAATTAAGTTCATCACAATTCATTCGCGATATTATCGTTCATCAAATTGGAACAAAAATTTTGGTGATAGGTTACAACCATCGTTTTGGAAATAATCGTGAAGGATCGTTTGAACATCTCAAAAAATATTCACCCCTTTATGGATTCGAAGTTGTTGAGATTTCGGAACAGGAAGTAGATGAAGTTGCAGTGAGTTCAACCAAAATACGCAAGTCTTTAGAAGCAGGTGATATCATAACTGCCAATAAATATCTTGGAAAAAATTATCAAATACAGGGAACTGTTTTGCATGGAAAAAAACTTGGAAGAACGATTGGTTTTCCCACAGCAAATATTCATGTGAGTGATAAAAATAAGCTTATTCCAAATGATGGTGTTTATGCTGTTCATATTCTTGTAAACAATAAAAAATATAATGGAATGTTAAACTCTGGTTATCGACCAACCGTTGACGGAGTAAATTATAGTATCGAAGTTCATCTGTTTGATTTTAATGAAGATATCTATAATCAATTTATCACCATCCAATATGTTGATAAAATAAGGGAAGAAATAAAGTTTGACAGCCTTGATTCACTCAAAAATCAACTCGAAAAAGATAAATTGCGTGCCACACAAATTATATTAGCACAAGCTTAAATGATTAAAAAAATATTTCGTTACACACTATATTTTACGTTTATTATATTCATCAATACCCAAATTGTTCAGGCACAAGTTAACGAGGAAGACTCAATATCAACTGAAGACGAGCTTGAACCTGAAGAAGAAAATATTGACGACAACTTTTCGGGTTATACCAATTTGAATTACTGGGATTATTTGCGAATTCCAAATTTCAAATTCGATACTAACATGATTCCTGCTTCTGATTTTTATCCTTTCGGTTGGGATACAATGACGATCAATCCATACAAACAAGATTTAAAAGAAATGCCCGATACCATTTTGTTGGAATTAAAAGACACGAACGATTGTCTTTTTCATCCTCCGGCAATTGGAGATCTTTCATCAACATTTGGTTTCAGAAATTGGGGAAGAAGAAAAAAATTCCATTTTGGTGTTGACGTAAGAATGGAAAGAGGTGATCCGGTTTATGCCATTTTTGATGGTGTTGTTCGTGTTGCAAAACGCAGTGCTGATTATGGTTATGTTGTTTTGATTCGGCATTACAATGGATTGGAAACTTTATACGCACATTTCTCGCAATTGCTTACTTATCCCGGAGCTCCGGTTCGTTCGGGTGATATCATTGGTTTAGCAGGCAGTACCGGTCATTCCACTGGTCCGCATTTGCATTTTGAAGCACGTTTCAAAGGCGAAAAAATTGACCCTAATAAAATTATTTATTTCCCTTCAGGTTCATTACTTGACGACACTTTACGAATTGATAAAGGTTGCTTTAAACACCTCTTTGAAGTTCAAGCAAATAAACTTAAGAAAAGTAAAAGTACAGGTCGCTATTATAAAACTCATAAAGGAGATTCGATGCAATCAATTGCTTATGAATTTGGAATAAGTGTAAAGCATCTAGCACGTATCAATAGCATTTCGGCTAAAACAAAATTGAAACCGGGTAAACGAATTAGAATAAGATAAAGTTATTGATTATTAAGAAATTCTCCTAAATGAATTTTGATAGTCAAATTGTTATTTTCGTACAACAATCAACCGATAACTTAATAACCCATTAACCTAATAACTTAATAACCCATTAACCTAATAACCTAATAACTCAATAACCCAATAACTCAATAACCCAATAACCATTTTATGATAGATCTAAGAAGTGACACGGTTACAAAACCTACTCCAGAAATGCTTTCTTCAATGATTCAAATCCCTTTATTGTTGGGTGTTGGTGACGATGTTTATGGAGAAGATGAAACAGTAATTAAACTTCAAGAATTGCTTGCAGAAATGTTTGGAATGGAAGCCGGATTGTTTTGTCCGAGTGGAACTATGACCAATCAAATAGCTATTAAAGTTCACACACAACCGGGTGATGAATTAATATGCTCAGATAATTCTCACGTTTATAAATATGAAGGCGGAGGTATTGCATCAAATTCGGGTGTGCAAGCAAAAATTATTCAAGGCGATAGAGGAAGAATTACCGCAAAACAAATTGAAGAATCAATCAATGCTGAAGATGTTCACTTTCCAACTACGAGATTAGTTTGCCTAGAAAACACATCAAACAGAGGAGGCGGAAGTATTTATGATTTTGATGAGTTAAAAAATATCAGAAAACTATGTACCGAAAAAAAACTTTCATTACATCTTGATGGTGCCAGAATTTTTAATGCATTAATTGAATCTGATTATTCGGCAAAAGATATTGGAGAAAATTTCGATAGTATTTCTGTTTGTTTAAGTAAAGGTTTAGGAGCTCCTATTGGCTCTGTTTTATTAGGAACAAAAGAGTTTATCTATAAAGCTAAACGCGTGCGAAAAGTTTTTGGTGGTGGCATGCGACAAGGCGGATTTATTGCTGCTGCCGGAATTTACGCTTTGCAAAATAATATCGAGCGATTAAAAGATGACCACTCTCATGCAAAAAAAGTTGCTGCAGTTTTAAAGCAAAAATCTTTTATCAAAGAGATGCTTCCTGTTGAAACCAATATTATTATTTTTACTATCATCACAGCTGAAAAAGCAAATCATTTTCAGGAATATTTAAAGCAGCAAAATATTTTATGCGGAAAAGTATCAGCAACTCAAATGCGCTTTGTTTTTCATTTAGATATAACAGAAGCAATGGTTGATGAGGTGATTGAGGAAATTGAAAAATATAATTAAATAAAAACAGCCCACGATTTTAAATGTGGGCTGCATTACTTTCGAAACTAATTCATAGCAATTATTTATATATAAAATCAACTGAAAATAGTCCTGTAGAATTATTGCTTGATGTATCAATTAAAATCTGTTTTGTGTCAATATCTTGAACAGTTATAGATTTAGGGCAAGGTACACTTATTACAAGACATGAAATATCAATAGTAATTTTATCAAGATAGTTCATCTTTATAATAGAACTTACAATTTGAGAAGAGTGATCTTGTTTAATTCCATTTATTCGAACATCAATCAATCCATTTGTTGTAACAAGAAAATCTTTAGTTGGATGTAAAGGTGTTGGTTGTTGCTGGTATTGTATATTTTGTTTAGTACAACCATCCAGAATAAATAATAAAATAAATGAGATAATAATCTTCATCTTATTAGAAATTAAAATTTCATTTTGATAACAAAGCAATCCCAGCTACTAAATCAATAATACCAAGAACTAATCCTGTAATAGCAAAACCAATTCCTTTATATTTATCAGAGTTGCTTAAAATTAAAGCCATACCAATTGCACTAAAAACTATCGCTAAAGGACCAAGTATAACAGCAGCTATGAATAAGCCTGCTAGTGCCAAAATAAAGCCTGTTAATGCTAATCCATTTGTTTTCTTTCCACCATCATCATTTGATTTATCAGCTTTATGAGGTGTGAAATTTTTATTTGAATTAACCATTTTTGGTGAAGTAATTTGTTTTTTAACAAGAATTTTTACTTCTGTATTTACAACTTGATTTTCTGTGTTTATTTCTATTTTTTGGGACTCAGTAATTTCATTTTGGGATTCTGCTGAGATAATTTTTGTCTCATTTGAAGCTGTAATAATTTCATCTGTTTTTACAGGTGATTTTTGATGTAGTCTAACTACATTTCTACTGTTATCAACTTTAACTTTTTCTCTAAATCCAAAACGCTTTTCAGAACTGCAACTATTAATTAAAATTGATAGTGAAATGATGCTTGCGAATAAAATCCCTTTACAGGCAAGTGAGTTTAAGTAGTTTTTTTTCATTATGAATACATGTTTAAGTATCGAATTTAAAGTAATTTTTATAATTAGGCAAATTTGCCTTAAAGTAAATTTGTAAACTTTTCATCTTGCTTGTGTGAATCAAGCTAGAGAAGTTTCATATTTAAAAGCATTAGGAAAGCAGTTAAAAAAACTTCGAAAGGAACAAGGCTTTACTCAGCAACAACTTGCTTTTGAATCAGGTTTAGAATTAAGCCAGATAAGTAGAATAGAAAGAGGAATCATCAATACAAGTATTTCACAATTATTTATCATTTGCAAAACTTTAGAAATTCATCCAAAAGAATTATTTGATTTTAATTTGTAAAAACATTTTCAGTTCTCCTCCTTTCAGGAGGAGTGTCACGAAGTGACGAGGTGGTTTATTTGCTATAAATAATAATCGTGCTTCACCACTCCTATTTCGCTTCACTCAATTTTCCCCTCCTAAAAGGAGGAGAGATATTTATTGTTTCATAAAAAATTATAAATTGCTGGAGCTATGGAACACAACAAAAAGACTCTTAAAGAAATTCGTAAGTATTTACGAAATCATGGTACTCCTGCTGAAGCCTATTTATGGAAATATTTGCAACACTCGAAACTTGATGGAAGAAAATTCAGGAGACAACATAGTGTTGGAAATTATGTTGTTGATTTTTTTTGTTTTCAAGAGATGTTAGCGGTTGAATTAGATGGAGAATTACATAATCAATCAATAGAAGAAGATGTTTTGAGAGATAACATTCTGAAAGCAGAAGGAATAATCGTTTTAAGATTTGAGAATAGGTTTGTTTTTGAACACACTGATTTTGTTCTTGAAGAAATTAAAAATAATTTTAAAAGCAATTAGCAGTTCTCCTCCTTTAGGAGGAGTGTCACGAAGTGACGAGGTGGTGAATAGTTATGTATAAATATAATTCTATACCACCCCTATTTCGCTTCGCTCAATTTTCCCCTCCTTGAAGGAGGGGAGCTAATTGTATGCTGATGCTTAAATGTTCTCCTCCTCTTAGGAGGAGTGTCACGAAGTGACGAGGTGGTTTATTTGCTATAAATAATAATCGTGCTTCACCACCCCTATTTCGCTTTGCTCAATTTTCCCCTCCTAAAAGGAGGAGAGCTATTTATTGTTTCATAAAAAATTATAAATTGCTGGAGCTATGGAACACAACAAAAAGACTCTTAAAGAAATTCGTAAGTATTTACGAAATCATGGTACTCCTGCTGAAGCCTATTTATGGAAATATTTGCAACACTCGAAACTTGATGGAAGAAAATTCAGGAGACAACATAGTGTTGGAAATTATGTTGTTGATTTTTTTTGTTTTCAAGAGATGTTAGCGGTTGAATTAGATGGAGAATTACATAATCAATCAATAGAAGAAGATGTTTTGAGAGATAACATTCTGAAAGCAGAAGGAATAATCGTTTTAAGATTTGAGAATAGGTTTGTTTTTGAACACACTGATTTTGTTCTTGAAGAAATTAAAAATAATTTTAAAAGCAATTAGCAGTTCTCCTCCTTTAGGAGGAGTGTCACGAAGTGACGAGGTGGTGAATAGTTATGTATAAATATAATTCTATACCACCCCTATTTCGCTTCGCTCAATTTTCCCCTCCTTGAAGGAGGGGAGCTAATTGTATGCTGATGCTTAAATGTTCTCCTCCTCTTAGGAGGAGTGTCACGAAGTGACGAGGTGGTTTATTTGCTATAAATAATAATCGTGCTTCACCACCCCTATTTCGCTTCGCTCAATTTTCCCCTCCTTGAAGGAGGGGAGCTTTTAGTTTTTGAGAAAATGTATTACTGCATCAAAAAACTCTTTAGGTTTTTCTGCATGCACCCAATGTGCAGCATTTTCGATGGTTTGAATTGTAGCATGTGGAAATAATTTTTCAATATCACTCCTATCCTTCTCCTGAATATAGTTTGAATTTTCTCCTTTGATAAAAAGTGTTTTGCCATTAAAAGGTAGAGCAGAATTTATTTCTTCCATCATATTTTCATACTCACGATAAAGCGTTTCGAAATTAAATTTCCAATGAAATTTTCCTTCCTCACTTCGTTCCAAGTTTTTCAAAATAAATTGTCGTGTTGCAAAATCTTCAAGAAATGGTTTCATC
>Ga0194047_10001058_pt1 | contig 17412 bp, 13 predicted proteins | sample JunL225m_MetaG_2_FD_160070 | JGI IMG/M metagenome (GOLD analysis project Ga0194047, IMG submission 160070) | Anoxic zone freshwater microbial communities from boreal shield lake in IISD Experimental Lakes Area, Ontario, Canada - Jun2016-L221-5m | ecosystem: Environmental > Aquatic > Freshwater... | reverse complement strand
GTCCAGGTATAGCTAGTTGCTCCGTTCGGTATTAGGGTTGCTGTTTGTCCTTCACAGATGGTTGGGGAGTTGACTGTGACTACTGGTAATGGGTTCACCGTTACGGTTGATACTGCTGTTGCGTTGCAGCCCAAAGATGTGCCCGTAACGGTATACGAAGTGGTGACAAGTGGTGTGACATCGCCTGTGGCGCTAACTCCAGCTGACCAAGTAAAGGTGGTGGCACCAGTTGGTGCAAGATTGACGGTTTGCCCTGCACATGAAGTGGGCGAATTGACCGTAACCACTGGTATGGGATTGACCGTAACCGTTGATATTGCAGTAGCGGAACAAGTTCCGGTGGTACCAGTGACTGTGTAAGTAGTAGTAACAAGTGGCGATGCGGTGCCCGTGTTAGCTGTAACCGTTGCAACACCTGCTGTCCACGCATAGGAAGTGGCGCCATTAGCAGTTAAGTTGGCCACATCGCCAAGGCAGATGGATGGCGAATTGACCGTAACCACTGGCATTGGTGTGATGGTAATAGTAACTTGACTGGTAGATGGCGGACAAGGCGGGTTGGTGATGGTCCATTGAAAAACATTGGCTCCATTGCCCAAGCCGGTGATGCCCGATGTTGGTGATGATGGTGTGGTGATGGTGCCTGCTCCGCTTACGAGTGTCCAAGTGCCGGTGCCTACAAGTGCTGTGTTTCCAGCTAATGTAGCCGAAGTGGTACCACACACTGTTTGGTTGGGCCCAGCAACAGCCACCGTTGGCGGTGCCACATTGGTGATGGTTACTTGACTAGAAGATGGTGGGCAAGGCGAGTTGCTGATGGTCCATTGAAATACATTGGCTCCAGCGCCTAAGCCTGAAACGAGTGCGAGTGGCGAGGTGGGTGCTGTGAATGTGCCCGCACCGCTTATCAAAGTCCATAATCCTGTGCCTACTACAGGTGCATTGCCCGCCATGTGGGTGGAAGCGGTATTGCAAAAGGTTTGATTGGGGCCTGCAACGGATACCGTTGGAAACTGTTTCACCATGATGGTGAAGGTGATTGGCAAGCCCACACAGAAGGTTGGTGCTGGACCCGTAGGTGTCACCGTGATGGTGCCTGTAAGTGGACTTAGTGTAGCGTTAGTAGCTGTAAAACTTGGTAAGTTGCCCGTTCCGCTTGCGGCCAAACCAATGGCGGTGTTGGAGTTGGTCCATGCGAAGGTGGTGCCAGCTACATTGCTGGTGAATGCCGGCAGCGAAAGCACAGAACCTGCACAGGCCGAGCTGTTTGAGATAGGTGTGACAACGGGTATTGGACTGCTTGGAACACTCACTGTGGCGGAGGTTTGGCATAAATTAGCATCTGTAACATTTACGGTATACGTGCCAGGAGTCAATCCAGTAGCGGTTTGTGTGCTTTGTCCTCCCGGAGCCCATGAGTAAACATAAGGCCCTGCCGAACCTACAGGTGTAGCGGTAGCTGTTCCGGTTGATTGACCCACACAGGTGGAAGTAGCCGAAGTGTTTGGCGGACAACAAGTGATGATGGCGCTAAAACTTGCAGCAGGATCGCTTAGACAACCTGGGTTCGACCAATTGCCCGACTCTCCATCGCCAGAAGTATTGACAGTCATGTTCAAACTCATGCCAGGATTGCAACCGTTGAGCACATGCACCGTCCAGCAGAAGGTCCATTCGTTAGGGAAGGTGTTGATGGTACAACCGGAGCAGCCAAATCCATCACCAAAATTATTTCCCGGATTGCCGTCAGCGGCCGAAAGACAAGAGTTTCCTGAATTGCTATAGGTGCCATTGAAATAAAAACCAGGAGGCCATGCACCGGATACGGAGCTAGTGATTCCCGCAGGGTAATATTGCCAATAACCACAGCTTGGAAGGCCTGCCCACCATACAAAATTCCAGTTTGACAACACCGTTGGTGAAGGCGTAGTGGTGAGTGTGGTGAGGTCCCAACCACTGCCGAATGATAGCTGAACACCGTGTAGCCAGTTGTTTTGCACTTGAGTCCATTGTGAAATGTGATAACAAAAGGTAACTGTTTGACCAGGTGTATAAGTTCCGTTTACGGGCAATGGGCTAACGGTGAGTTCGGATGCGCTTAAGCAAGACGAGCAGTCTTGAAAGGCATAAACGGACATTTCGAAAGTGCCCGATTGACCAGTGTTTCCGCTCACTTGAAGGAAATACGTTTGTCCGGGTATGATGCCGTTGTTCACCGTAAGGTTGGCGATGCCACCCGCTCCTACCGCGCAACTAATGCCCACTAAATTGGAACAATTGGAACCGCTGTAGAGTGCAATGTTAGGGTTGTTGAAGGTTGCATCCACAATGTCGATCACCACACCATATCCATTGAGGGGAGCAGTGAACTCGTACCACACATCGTTGGCAGGCGAAGCCATGTTGCAGCCACCAAGCGCGGTGTAAGGGTTGCCGGGAGTGGCACCTACGTTGGTTCCCGTGATGGTGGTATCGCCTCCATTTTGTGTTCCACTGCCGCAATCTTCGGGTTGATCCAATGTACCAAGGTTCATAGGCGTAGCGCAGCTGTTGTTGGCAGGCTGTGCAAGCGCTAGGCTGGTGATGAATACAGAAAGGATGAGTAATAGTTTCCTCAACATGTATGGTTTTAAATTATTTTCCTGTCTTCTGGTAGGTGGCTATCAAATAGCCATCGGCAGTGATGGAAAATACTGGTAAAATAAAATTAGTGCTAAACGAATTTTGATACGAATCGGCATCAATAGGGCTACCTTGCTGCACCAAGGTGCTTGCTGCCACCAATTCGCACTCGAAACCTTCGGCAAACGTAATGGTAACATTGGTGCTCTTCAGGCGGTAAGTTTCCATGTTGGCACGCAAGATGGCTCCTTTGTAAAATGCTTCTTGTTCGGGATGTTGATTGTTTTTGATGATGATGCTATTGCTTGCGGCTTGGGTTTGCGCATGCGTGCTCACTGCAGTAACTAGCAGTGTGATGACAAATAAAAATGTGCGTACAACGTTTTTCAAACGAATTATCTATTGCTTTTTAATTTAATAACGTGAGGCAAACATAAACTTAATATTCAATAAAAAAAATAATATTGGACAAACTGACATTTTTAGTAGAAATACACTTATAATATACGGTGAACAGAAAAATGCATTTGCACGACCCGAACCTCGATTTGTTTTCAACAAAATAATGAACGGAAAACATGTTGATACTCAAAGTTTCGTGCCGAATGACCACGAAAAAAAGGATGTTTTTTTGCCTTGCGAGTGTAATGAGGTATGAAAACATGTTTTTGTGTATTCATTACATGTGTAATGAGCTATGAAAAGATGTTTTTGTATACTCATTACATGTGTAATGAGCTATGAAAAGATGTTTTTGTATACTCATTACACGTGTAATGAGCTATGAAAAGATGTTTTTGTGTACTCATTACACGTGTAATGAGCTGTGAAAAACTGTTTTTGTATGCTCATTACACTAAAAGTTGCAATAATTGCAAATTTTGAAAATAAAATTCGCCCCTCTTTTTTGCTTTTTGCTTGATTTTACAGGGAAAATCGCAAATCGGTGGCCTAGATGGATAATATAAAGTGGCTGAAACCTGATAAAAGTCATTTTTTGGATTTATTTTCAGGGTTAATTTTGTGACGTATTTCACATTTAAACAGTTTTTACACATGAAAATCATCATCAACTTACATCCAACTCCTGCCGATGGCAGCACTGGAGGAACCACACCTAGCGGAAAACCAAAACACAAACCATCAATGCCAGTGGCCGATTCGGACTTTTTGGCAACACATCGACTGGTTGCGAACACATGGCTAGCCACACCCGCCATCACATTGATATGGGCCAACGCTACTGACTTCAATACTATGGTGGGCGATTATGGCACTGCTTTAGGCGAACGCAGAAGCGCTGGTGGCGACCGCCCTTCGAACACAAATACCTTAGAAACGTTGGACGCTAAAATAGAGGAGGCTGTAATTGAAGTGAAAACCTATATTGAAGGAAAGTTCAAGAAAAAAAATGCGCCTTCGGAGTTTCCGCGTTATGGAATGGTGCATCGTTACAAAAGGTATCAATTGCCAATTGACCGCCAAGAGCGCTTCGACTCGTTAGACATGATGATAGCCGCCATTGCTACCGATGGTTTTGGAGCCAATGATTTTGGTACTGCTTTCTGGACCGCCATGAAAGCCGATTACAAAGCAGCCATGAAAGCCGCTGGCGAAACGGATAGTAAGGTATCGAGCAAGGTGAGTTCGAAAGGACAGTTGAAAAAAGATATTCAAAAGATAGCCGTAGCGCTCCGTTTGGTGATTAGGGGCAATTACCCAGAAACTTACAAAGCCGTGTATCGCGAGTGGGGTTGGCAAAAAGAAGATTATTAATAAAGGCATCAAGTAACTCTGTTGATTAGCCACATTGGTGAGTAGGCTAGTCTCTTTGCCAGAGTTCGCCCGAACGTTTGTCGTGCCCGTTCGGGCTTTTTTATGCTCGTTATTTTGGTTCGATGAAATGATGCGCTCCAAATCTGCGCCCGACCCGCGCTGCTATTACGATTACCTTAAGAAATAACTCTGAAAGAGTTAAATTTGAATAGCCCCCAATGAAATTGGGGGTTAGCAAAGCATAATATCTTCCTCAACTCCGAAAGGAGTTGAATAGATTATTGAACTCCTTTCGGAGTTCCATGGCTTATTATATCACCGTTGTCCCCCAATTTCATTGGGGGCTATGCACATTCAATCCTTTCAGGATTTCAATATATATTTCCTCCACTTAATGCTATTATCAATGTGAAATATCCTTATATTTTTTGGTGCGATGGAATGGCAAAACGCAAATGAGCAATGCGATGACATTAGGAAAGAACTGTTGAAAGGTGCACAAAAAAAAGATACCGCGTGTGGGCGGGTGAAAAGGTGCGATGATGCAGTAAGTTGCTCGCCCCAATGGTTATTGAAACGGGAAACAGGTGGAGGAATCAATGAAAAGGTTGGCTCTACTTATATTTTATTACTTTTGCCCACTCGTATTTGAAAATGAAAAGGGCTTTTTATATTTACATCCTCCTCACCGCATGGCTTGCAATGGCAGGCATAGGCGGGGTTTCGAGTGCAGGTGCTCAGTCGAGCTACTCGCCCGAAACCGCGCAAGACGACCCGATAGCGGCTGCTTTGGATAGTTTGAACTCGCTCAACTTATTCGAGAAAGGCTACGCCAAAATAGATTACCCGAAGAATAGTAAGTACCATTTCGCGCCCGATTCGGTGCCTCATTACGATGATATGATGTATGAGTCGAGGCTTGCAAAGCTCGATGCCGAGTCGCCTTTCGACTTGCAATACAATAATGTGGTGAGAGGTTATATAGAAATGTATGTGATGCGCAAGCGCGAGCTGGTGGCACGGATGATGGCTTTGTCGCAATACTATTTCCCGATGTTCGAACAGCAATTGGATAGATATAATTTACCGTTGGAGTTGAAGTATCTTGCCATTTGCGAGTCGGCCTTAAACCCGCTAGCACGGTCGCGTTCGGGGGCTTTGGGCTTATGGCAATTTATGTACCCTACGGGCAAACAATATGGATTGAAAGTAACTTCGTACGTTGACGAGCGCTGCGACCCTTATAAATCAACCGTTGCAGCATGTGAGTATTTCAAATATTTATACAGTTTGTTCAACGATTGGCAAATGGTGTTGGCTGCTTACAACTGTGGCGAAGGCAATGTGGTAAGGGCCATCAGACGTAGTGGGGGCAAAAAAACGTATTGGGAAATTCGCCCCTTTTTGCCTTACGAAACACAAGGTTATGTGCCAGCTTTCATCGCGGTGAATTATGTGATGAATTATACTTCGGAGCATAATTTGTATTCGGCCATTCCTAAGAAAACCTTCTTGCAAATAGACACGGTGGCTGTAAAGAAAGAACTTACGTTCGAGAAAATATCGGCTGTATTAGACATCCCCATGGACGAGATACAATACCTCAACCCTAGCTATCGCAAAAAGGTGATACCAGTAACTGCTGATGGGCAAAGTGTGTTGACCTTACCTGCCAATAAAATGGGCGCTTTTGTGAATAACGAAGCAGTGATTTATAACTTGAACAATGCCGATTCGCTTACGAGCAAACAAGTGCTTGCTACGCAAGAAGTAGCCATCACTCATGTGGTGGTGGCAGGCGAACACCTCAGCAACATAGCGCGTAAGTATGGTTGCACGGTAGCCGATATTAAAACGTGGAATAGTATCAACTCGAACACCGTGAAACCCGGAAAACGATTGACCATCTACGTGCTGCAGAATAAACCTGTAAATAAAATTGAGAACAAACCACAAACCACACCAGCCGCAAAACCTGCTCCTGTGGCCGAAAAACCAGTGACTAAAAATGGTGGGAATGGTTATAAGTATTATACCATTAAAAATGGGGATTCGCTTTACAAGATAGCTCAAATGACCAAAACTACGGTGGAAGAACTAAAACGTTTGAATAATTTCGGAGCAAAATATAGCCTCATGCCGGGGCAAAAAATTATAACCGGCACATGGTAAGGGTGAAAAATTCCGCCAACACCAAGTTCATTAATTGGTCTATCTTCACAGCACTTGCCCTCATTTGGGGTAGTTCGTTTATATTGATGAAACGCGGATTGGATGTGTACACCAGTGACGAAGTGGCCGCCATGCGCATACTCATTGCTTTCTTATTCCTATCACCGCTCATCGTTAGGCATCTCAAAAAAGAACTATGGCCGCATTGGAAAGGGTTTTTAGGAATGGGTTTGTTTGGCAATTTTATACCTGCATTTCTATTCACCAAAGCCGAAACCGGCATCAGTAGTTCGTTGGCAGGTATTCTCAATTCGCTCACACCGCTTTTTGCATTGCTCTTGGGCTTGGTTATTTTCAAAACCCGCACCGATTTCATTCGTGTTGTTGGGCTTGTCATTGGTTTTCTAGGTGCAGTCGGCTTGATGGTGGTAGGCAAAGGTGTTGATATTACTACTAATCTATCGTATGGTTCGTATATTTTAATCGCCACCCTATCGTATGGCCTCAGTGTGAACATCATCAAAAGCCAATTGGGCAAGGTGAATTCCATCACCGCCACCGTTTGGGCAATGACGTTTATTGGACCTATGGCAGGGGTTTATCTTTTTGGTTTCACCGATTTCGCCACACGCATCAGCAGCTATCCACATGCATTCGAAAGTTTGGGTTATGTCAGCATTTTAGCAATTTTTGGCACAGCCATCTCGGTCATCCTTTTCAATGTGTTGATAAAAAATACCAATGTGCTGTTTGCCTCCTCGGTAACCTACCTCATCCCAATAGTAGCAATAGGTTGGGGCGCAGTGGATGGTGACAAAATAGGCCTTTTACACTTCCTTTGGATAGGGTTCATTCTTTTGGGTGTTTTCTTGGTAAACAAGAAAAAAGCATCAAAAGTATTGTCAGAATAAAAATAATTCCTACTTTCGTGCCCCCAAGTAAAAAAACTGGGGTAGTATTAACAATTTTAAAAACCTATAAAATGTACGCAATCGTAGAAATAGCCGGGCAACAATTTAAGGTAGAACGAGGCAATAAAGTCTATGTTCACCGCCTAGAAGCTAGTGAAGGGTCTAAAGTTGAATTCGACAATGTATTGTTGGTTGACAAAGACGGAAAAGTTCAAGTAGGAACTCCTTCCATTGACGGAGCAAAAGTAGCTGCAACAGTACTTTCGCACGTGAAAGGTGACAAAGTCATCGTATTTAAAAAGAAACGCAGAAAGGGTTACCAAAAATCAAATGGTCATCGTCAGCAATTCACTCAAATCCTTATTCAAGGGATTTTAGGAAAAGGCGAAATCTTGAAAGATGAGGTAACAGTTGCTAAAAAAGCAGCACCTAAAGCTAAACAAGAAGAAGTTGAAACTGCTGAGCCAGTAGCAACCAAAAAGGCAGCACCTAAAAAAGCAGCAGCGCCTAAAAAGGCAGCAGCGCCAAAGAAGGCAGCACCTAAAAAAGCAGCAAAAAAAGCAGAAGAATAATTAATAATAAAAATTCATAAACAATGGCACATAAAAAAGGAGCGGGTAGTAGTGATAATGGTCGCGAATCGCATAGTAAACGCCTTGGTGTAAAAATCTTTGGTGGTCAGTTAGCTATCTCAGGAAATATTATTGTACGCCAAAGAGGTACAAAACATAGACCTGGAGCAAATGTTGGAATTGGAAAAGACCACACTTTGTTTGCATTAGTTGATGGAACAGTGGAATTCAAAAAGAAACGTGATGATAAATCTTATGTTTCGATTGTTCCTTTCCCAGCTGAAGCATAAGGTAGTTTCAAATTCATTTATTAAAATCTCCTAAGCTTCAACTGAAGTTTGGGGGATTTTTTTATTTAATAAAGTATTGAGTAAAGCGTATCAAGTATTAAGAACTGAGCATTAAGATTCATCAATATAAAACAATAATCATTCTCAAACTTATTCTCTTCAACTTTTACTCAATACCAAAATCATAATACATTGTACTTAATACATAACACTCATATATGTTACAACTATCTTATATCCGCGAAAACAAAGACGAAGCCATCGCACGCTTAGCAATCAAAAACTTTGATGCGAAACCAATACTCGAACAAGTGCTTGAATTGGACAACGACCGCAGACGTACCCAAAATGAATTGGATTCATTATTGAACGAAGCTAACACCATCGCCAAACAAGTTGGAGATCTTTACAAACAAGGAAAACGTGCTGAAGCAGATGATTTGAAAAACAAAAGCGCTGCGGTAAAAGAATCTTCGAATAAACTTTCGGAGCAGCTCAAATCGATAGAAGAGGAACAACAACGATTGTTGGTAACCGTGCCAAACACTCCGAACATCACGGTACCAAAGGGGAAAACTCCTGCCGAAAATGAAAATGTACATCAAGAAGGTGAGATTCCAAAATTGTATGACGGGGCAAAACCACATTGGGAACTGACCACACAATATGATTTGATTGACTTTGAATTAGGCAACAAACTTACAGGCGCTGGGTTTCCTGTGTATAAAGGAAAAGGTGCGCGCTTGCAACGTGCGTTGATTAATTTCTTTTTAGATAGAGCAACCAAAGCAGGATACTTAGAAATTCAACCACCTATTTTGGTGAACGAAGCTTCTGGATATGCCACTGGTCAATTGCCTGATAAGGAAGGACAAATGTATCATGCTACCATCGACAATTTATATTTAATACCCACTGCAGAAGTTCCTATCACCAATATTTATCGTGATGTGATATTGAAGGCTGACCAATTGCCTGTGATGAATTGCGGATATACTCCTTGTTTCCGTAGAGAAGCAGGAAGTTATGGAAAAGATGTAAGAGGATTGAATCGCTTGCATCAATTTGATAAAGTAGAAATCGTGCAGATAGCTCATCCCGATAAATCTTATGCAATACTTGAGGAAATGCGTGCATACGTGGCAGGCTTGTTAAGAGAACTTGAGTTGCCATTTCGTACCTTGAAGCTTTGTGGCGGAGATATGAGTTTCGCCTCGGCACTCACCTATGATTTTGAGACCTATAGTACCGCTCAACAAAAATGGTTAGAAGTGAGTTCTGTTTCCAATTTCGAAACATTTCAAAGCAATCGCATGAAACTACGTTTCAAGGAAGGCGAAGGCAAACCGGTATTGGCTCACACATTGAATGGAAGTGCATTGGCTTTGCCTCGCATTGTGGCTTGTTTGCTTGAGAACAATCAAACTGCAGAAGGAATCAGAATTCCTAAAGCTTTAGTTCCTTATACTGGATTTGAAATGATTTCGTAGATTAGGTTAGTCCCCTATTCTACTTTCGCGAGAGGGTTTGCTAAGCCTGCATACGAAGTGAGTTCAGCTTTAATTGAACCAACCAAAACATCCGCTTGACCTTTGATGACAATATGGTTTTTGTCATCAGTAATCCACACGTTCAAATCGTCTTCATGCTTAAACACTCTGCCCTTTTGAACGATGGGATGAAATCGCAAACACCTAAATGTTCCTAAGTCGGTGGTCACAACTTCTTTTCCAATGAACTTAATTTTCAAAGGCCAAACTTCTTTATCCATAAAGCAGTTAAGCGAAAACATATCTCCAGGTTTAGCATTTGATAAATCAAGGTTACGCGCATTATAGAACGCAGAGAGCATGTCTTGCATGTTGAGTTCAATTGGAAATGTTTCTCCACTTCCAACATCCACCCTTTGCTTGTATCTGTTAAAGATATAATCTTGTTCGATTTTATATCCACCTTCGTTTACACGCCTAATGAACATCCAAGGCACAATGGATTGCTCGTCAATGTAGGTTTCATAACGGTCGCGCACTTTGTAGAAAAAGTCGAAAGCACCTTGAGAAACACCTAAACCAACAATATGGTAGGTTTTTCTTCCACCAAATTCTTTTGCTTCTTCGGTAACCCCAAGAGTGGCCATACCCGCTTCGATGATTCCATAGTGCATTCTAAAAGTTAAAACCTCTCCACGTTTGAATGCTTCGTTCTTCAATACCGGGAGGTCTTTAGCTGTTAGCTCATTTTGTGAAATAACTGGAAGTTGTTTTTCTGCTTTAAAAGCAACTGAGAATAACACTAAAACAACTACTAAAATAAATACTGACTTTTTCATAGAATGAGTTTTTAGAAACATTTTTGCAAACGATGTGCCATTAATTTTTGACTACACCACAATATTGACAATCTTATTATGTACTACTATTATCTTCTTTGGCGTTTTGCCTTCCAAATATTTTTGTGTTTGTTCTAGCCTTAGCACTTCTTTCTCAATATCTTCTTTTGATAGAGATAAATCATACTCCTGAAAGAAACGTGTTTTACCGTTGAAAGAGACTGGATAATTAAATGACGATTCAATCAAGTACTCTTCTTTGCATTCGGGGAAAGTTGCATAAGTTATGGAATCAGTATGTCCCAATTGATTCCACAACTCCTCCGCGATGTGAGGCGCATAAGGAGCAATGATGATCGCAAGTGGTTCAAGTATTTCTCTCTTATTGCATTTTAATTCGGTCAACTCATTCACACAAATCATAAAATTACTTACCGAAGTATTGAACGAGAAATTCTCAATATCAAAAATTATTTTCTTAATTGTTTTGTGCAATGCTTTTAATTCGGGCTTTGTAGCAGGTGTGTCAGAAACATTTAAATTATCTCCAACATGATATAATCTCCAAAGCTTACGAATGAAATTACTCACCCCACTAATTCCATTGGTATTCCAAGGCTTTGAAAGCTCCAATGGACCGAGGAACATTTCATACAAACGAAGACAATCGGCACCGTGTTGTTGAACTATATCATCAGGTGAAACTACATTCCACTTTGATTTGGACATCTTTTCTACTTCACTTCCACAGATATATTTTCCGTTTTCTAAAATGAACTCGGCACTTTTGTTTTCTGCCCTCCAATTCTTGAAGGCTTCTGTGTCCAAAATATTATTGTTAACTATATTCACATCTACATGTAAAGGGGTTGTTTCGTAATCCTTTCTCAACCCATGTGAAACATACTGATTGGTATTTCCTATTCTATAAACAAAAGAGCTTACCCCTTGTATCATCCCTTGATTAATCAACTTCTTAGCAGGTTCGATAACAGGAATCAATCCTAAATCGTTCAGAAATTTTGTCCAGAAACGAACGTATAATAAATGTCCTGTTGCATGTTCAGCTCCGCCTATATATAAGTCAACGTTTTGCCAATAATCAACAGCTTCTTTGCTCACAAATGTTTTATCATTATACGCATCCATGTAACGAAGAAAGTACCAGCTACTGCCAGCCCATCCTGGCATGGTGCTGCATTCATACTCATATAGTCCTTTATATTTCCAATCCTTTGCACGTGCAAGCGGTGGTTCGCCTGTTTCGGTTGGTAAATACTTATCTACTTCAGGTAATAATAAGGGTAAATCTTTTTCATCTACAACGCAAGGAATCACATTCCCTTCTCCTGTGGAGAGGGTTGGGGAGAGGTATTTATAATACACCGGAATAGGTTCACCCCAATAGCGCTGACGCCCAAAGATGGCATCGCGCAAGCGGAAATTAGTTTTTCCTTTTCCTATCCCTTTTTCTTCAATCATTGCAATGGCTTTCTTAATCGCCTCTTTCACTTCTAGTCCATTCAGAAAATCAGAATTGATTAGCTTACCAAGTTTTTCATCATACGAATTAATTGCAAAATCCCAGTCAACAGGTGGTTGTATCACCATGTGTTTTGGAATTCCAAAATGATTTGCAAAAGCAAAATCCCTTGTATCATGCATTGGTACAGCCATTACAGCTCCAGTACCATAGCCAGCCAATACATAATCTCCAACCCAGATTGGGATTTGTTTCCCCGTGAAAGGATGCTCCACATACGAACCTGTAAATACTCCTGTAATCTTTTTAACATCCGCTTGACGTTCCCTTTCACTTCTATTCTTAGAAGTAGTAACATATTCTTCTACCGCTTTTTTATTTTCGGTAGTAGTAACCACTGACACTAATTCGTGCTCAGGAGCAAGAGTTACAAAGGAAACACCAAAGATGGTATCAGGTCGTGTGGTGAAAACCTCGATCACTTCTCCCCCCAGCCCCCTCTCCACAAGAGAGGGGCCGGGGGAGAGGTGGAATTTCAAGCTTGTCCCTTCACTTTTTCCTATCCAATTTCGTTGTGCTTCTTTTAAGCTTTCCGTCCAGTCGATTCCATCTAAATCGTTTAATAGCCTATCGGCATACGCAGTAATACGCATGCTCCATTGTTTCATCAATTTTCGCTCTACTGGATAACCGCCACGCTCCGAAACTCCATCTTTCACTTCTTCATTTGCTAAAACCGTTCCTAGTTGAGGACACCAATTCACCATTGTATCACTCAAAAATGCGAGACGATAATTCAACAGAATATCTGATTGTTCTTTCTCAGAAAGCGAATCCCAAGAGGCCTCTCCTCTGCCCTCTCCAAAAGAGATGGTGCCATTACGAAATCGTTCAATCAATCGTTCGATATTCTCTGCTTTATTGGTTTCAGGATTGTACCACGAATTGAAAAGTTGGATAAATATCCATTGTGTCCATTTGTAATAATCAGGATTGGAAGTACGCACTTCTCTATCCCAATCAAACGAGAATCCAATTTTATCAAGTTGTTCGCGATAGCGTTCGATATTTGTTTTTGTGGTAATCTCTGGATGTTGACCAGTTTGAATAGCATACTGCTCAGCAGGTAATCCAAACGAATCGTATCCCATTGGATGCAAAACGTTGAAGCCTTTTAGTCGTTTGTATCTTGCAAAAATATCGGAAGCGATATATCCCAATGGATGCCCTACGTGCAGGCCTGCACCACTTGGATATGGAAACATATCCAACACATAATATTTAGGTTTTGATGAGGTATTCTCGGTTTTGAAGGTTTTATGCTCCTTCCAATACTGCTGCCATTTCTTTTCTACTGCTCTAAAATCGTATTCCATTTTCTACTTTTGGTGTATAAGGGTGCAAAGATAAGAAAAGACGTGCTTTAGTTATCAACTCATAATTGTTTATTTAAAAGTTAAATTGAAAAGCGAGGTATGCATTAAATGGGTAATTTTAGCCTGCGATAAACTTATAACAACGATTCGTGTCGGATAAATACTCAAAACGCAAATTAGCAGGTTCATCTATCACTACGGTGGTAAGCCTTTCTCTAGTCTTGTTTATGCTAGGCTTGTTGGGAATTATTATTCTTAATACTCGTAAGCTTGCCGACAATGTGAAGGAGAACATTGGCTTTCAGGTTATATTGAATGACAATGTTAAAGAGGCCGATGTACAGCATTTCACTAAAACACTCGATGCTTCGGAATATGTGAAGTCTACCGAATTTATTACGAAAGAAGAAGCTGCCGACAGATTGAAAAAAGATTTGGGCGAAGACTTCATTAACTTTCTTGGTTACAACCCGCTTCTCTCGTCAGTCAATGTTCACTTAAAGGCGGAGTATACCAATGTAGATAGCATTTCGTGGATAGAAAAAGACATCATGCAAAGCAAGTTGGTGAAAGAAGTGGTTTACCAAAAATCATTGGTAACGATGATTAATGAAAACGTAAAAAAGATAAGTTTGGTGATTCTAATTTTCAGTGGATTGCTTATGGTTATTGCGCTTGCGCTTATCAACAATACCATTCGCTTATCTATCTATAGCAAACGATTTATTATAAAAACCATGCAATTGGTAGGAGCCACACAGAGTTTTATTAGGCGGCCCTTTGTCATCAAAGGCATTAAACATGGTATATACGGAGCAGTGATTGCTATTGCCATGTTGATAGGTGTATTGTATTTTGCTCAAAAACAAATGCCAGAACTTGCCGAATTGCAAGATGAAAAAATGCTTGCGTCTTTGTTCGGCATTGTTATCATATTAGGTATTATCATTTCGTGGATTAGTACTTCTTTGGCTGTTCGCAAATACCTCCGCCTCAAATCAGATGATTTGTACTACTAGGCTGTAGGGAAAATAAGTTCGATTAATTTTTTTCCGTTTCGAGTATTCGAAAAATGTTCCGAAAGAATTTCTTCTCTCGTATGCATTTCATTCATATCAAAAGGAAGTGAGAACAAACGTGTAATTTCTTGAGCCATGGCTGCTGGGTCGTTCTGTATGGAGCACAAGTCTTCAAGACCTGTGTTGGCTACCATTGGAGCATTCACTAGACAATGTCTTCCTTTGAACAAAGCCACCAACAATTTCAATTTAATGCCTGTAGCCTGAAACGTAGGCAATACATTTATTTGTGCTTCTTTTATCAATTCATCTATTTCGCTGGTATTGATGTTGGCCTTGATGCTGATGTGCGGATGGTTAGCCACTGCATTAATCAATGCTATGGAAGGTTTACGGCCAGCAATCACAAGTGGAGTTTTAATTTTCGAAAATACTTCATTGACCAAGTACATAGCTGCTTCGTTGTTTTCGCCTACTTCTAGATTCCCATGATACAAACAAAAAGTACCAATGCCTTCGTGGATAACTACTTTTTCATTAGGATGAAATGCCATGATGTGATGCACATTTTTGTAACGACCCGAAAGTTCTTCAGCATCGGCAGGAGAGATGGCTGCCACGTAACTTACTTTGTTAATTACCCTTTCGAAGCGTTTGAGCTTAGTAGCTTCCATTCCGAAATAGAGTTTTCTGAACAAAGATTTTTCAACCTTTTCTAAGTTCTTATAATAATCGTGTTCGATGTTGTGTGTGCGAACAATCTTTACTCTATCTTTTATTCGCTCATCGGTAAGATGAAAACAACAATGCAACCCTTCGAACAAGATGGGGTGTTTATCGCGAAGCAATACATCCATCATCTTTTCGGATGAACGTGTAACCACTACAAATGGTAAGGAGTTGAACAGGTATTGTTTGTTCATCTTTCGTTTGTAGTAATACACTTTCTCGCAAATACTTTCGAGGCCTAGTGCTTCGGCTCGACCGTATTCGAAACAATGCAAATGCACTTTCACTCCTTGTTGATGAAGCGCTTTTATCTTATAATAGATGTCGATTACCCCACCGTAATTGGCTGGCAACGGAACATCGAATGAGATGATATGTAAGTGTTTTGTTTCGATAATGGTTAAAGAAAGGATTTATAAACTTGGCGCAATCGCTCGGTTTCCTTTTCCCAATTTAAATTTCGGGCTGCAATTGTAGTGTTTTTTTTCCAAACAGCTAGTTTTGTTTTGTCGTTCAGTAGTTGATTTATCTTTTCGGCAATATGTTCGGGCGAATGATTGGCAATGGTATCGCCTATTTCGTATTGCATCAATATGTTTTTTATCTCTACCAAATCAGACGACAACACAGGCACTCCAGCATGTATGTAATCAAAGAGTTTGTTGGGCAAGCTGTATTTGTAATTGATGTTGGTATCTTTATCCAAAGTCAAGCCGAGGTCGGCAAGGCGGGTGTATTGCATCAACTCATCGAAAGGCAACTTACCCATTATTCTTACTTTGTTCTCCAGGTCGAGTTGTTTTACATTTTGTTTCAGGATGTCGATTACATCGCCACTGCCTATGATGAGCAGTATGGCATTTTCAACATATTGCATAGCTGCTACGGCTTCTTCGGCACCTCTGTCGATGTTGATGCCCGCACCTTGCAACACAATGATGCTTTGTCCGTCATCTATTCCTAAGTCGCGCTTGGTAATAGTTTGCGGTGTTTCGGTAGGTTGCATCATGGGTACATTGCGCACCACATTCACCATAGTATTGTATTCCTTGCCGTATATATCTGCTATCGACTGATTGACAGTGAATACATGTGTGAGTTTTGGGAATATCCATTGTTCGATGGTTTTCCAGATGCGCTTTTTGGTGGCATGGGGTTGTAGTTCGGGCACTTCGCAAAACAATTCGTGAGAGTCGTACACCAGATGACTTCGCTTGAGCTTTGCCACCAAATAATTAGGCATTAAGGTATCCAAATCGTTTGCTACCAACACATCGGCTTTGCGTACGAGGAGGTACCAAAACAATCGTTTCTGAAAGATGAAATAAAACAAGGGGCCTTTTTCGAATACCAGAAACATCCTTTTGGTAGCATAGTTGCGTGGCTTTAGGGGCATGCTTTTACGCTGCCATCTACCCACCAGCGTAACCTCATACCCAAGCTCCACAAGGCTGGTGCATACTTTATGCACTCGCTGGTCGGTACTCAAATCATTTATTACGGATACTATGGCTCGTTTCAAGGTAGAGGATTAGGGTGCGAAGATAATGATTTAGATTGGCAGATTGCAGATTGGCAGATTACAGATTGACAGATTAAAGTATCACCCAAACAACCAACAACTAACAACCAACAACTAAATTGGGGCAGGCAGTTCATCACTCTTCGTTTCCTTTCGTCCTGCTTTTCGTTTCAATCTTTTTCTTTGCCCGAAAAGGACAAAGAAAAAGGATTTCCACTTCAATCAGGTGCAGTTAGTAAATTCTTCTCTTTTGGTTTGCTTTTTAAGTACTAGATGTGGTGGTGAGGACACCACCAACTATGCGGCACAGGCGAAACACGCCTGCACCAGCGGGGTAAATTGCACTTGCAACTTGTTAAATTGCACTTGCAACTTGTTAAATTGCATTTGCAACTTGTTAAATTGCATTTGCAACTTGTTAAATTGCATTTGCAATCTGGTAAATTGCATTTGCAATCTGGTAAATTGCATTTGCAACTTGGTAAATTGCATTTGCAATCTGGTAAATTGCATTTGCAACTTGGTAAATTGCATTTGCAATCTGGTAAATTGCAAACGACTTTAGGCTCACCCAAATTACAATTGTTACTTAATTATCAATAACATACATC
>Ga0194047_10001056_pt1 | contig 17420 bp, 16 predicted proteins | sample JunL225m_MetaG_2_FD_160070 | JGI IMG/M metagenome (GOLD analysis project Ga0194047, IMG submission 160070) | Anoxic zone freshwater microbial communities from boreal shield lake in IISD Experimental Lakes Area, Ontario, Canada - Jun2016-L221-5m | ecosystem: Environmental > Aquatic > Freshwater... | reverse complement strand
ACACCAACCACCACACCAACCACCACACCAAGTGGCACACCAAGTGGCACACCAAGTGGCACTCCGCTGAAAGCGGTCATGGTTCCAGCATCCTCTTGGACTGGGGGCTACACCGCGAACTTCGTGATCTCGAACTCCGGCACCACGACTCTCTCGACGTGGTCGATGTCCTTTGCCATACCAACGGGCGGCACATTGGGAAGTCTCTGGAACGGAACCACGACTACTTCTGGAAGCACGGTGACCGTATCGCCAGTGAGCTGGAATGCAGCACTCGCGCCTGGAGCCAGTGCAACTGTGGGATTTGAGATCGATAACACCGATCAGTATCCATCTGCGTGCTCAGTTGGTGGCTCATCTTCTAACTGCAAGGTTCCAGCAAGCCCACCGAACGCGATGACGCCAACCTGTACTGCTCTTCCAGGCGCCAAAAGTGCCGTGCAGTTCGCTCCCTACACTGACGTGACGCTCTACCCAGAAATCAGTTTGACCAATACTGCGTGTGCCACGGGAGTTCGCCAATTCACCCTGGCATTCTTCCAAGGCCCAGCAACAGGGACTGGCTGCACTGCGAACCTTGCTGGTGCTTCATTTCAGAACCCCGTGCTCTTGGGAGATATCCAGAACCTCCGGAAACTTGGCGGTGACGTGATCGGCTCCTTCGGAGGAGCTGCGGGTCAAGAACTCGCACAAACGTGCTCATCAGAGCCACAGCTCGAAGCTGCGTATCAGGCAGTCGTCGATTACTACGGACTCACGCAACTTGACTTTGATATTGAAGGTGCAGCCGTGGCACAGACTGCTTCTGTGAACTTACGTTCTGCCGCCCTTGCTGATCTTCAGCAAAAAGAGTTCGCTGCGGGACATCCGGTATCAATCTCTTTGACCCTCCCAGTTCTTCCCCAAGGGCTTCCCTCTGATGAAATCGCCGTTATCCGTTCAGCGGTGAATGCGGGAGTTTCTCTCAGCGTGATCAACGTGATGGCCATGGACTACGGCGACGGACCAGCTCCTAGTCCTGCAGGAAAAATGGGGAAGTACGCGATCGACTCGGGTGTTAACACCGAAGCCCAACTCGCCGCAATTTTCCCTAAGGCGATGCCAGCACAGCTCTGGGCCATGATCGGGATTACGCCAATGATTGGAATCAATGACCTTCAAAATGAAATCTTTGGAACAGCAGATGCCGTTCAATTGACCTCGTGGGCCAAGACCCAAGGGATCGGACGGCTGGCGATGTGGTCAACGCATCGAGATGCGCCGTGTTCGGGAGGAGCCGCACAACTCTCCGACTATTGCAGTGGCGTCACACAGACACCTTGGGCATTCTCGAAGGCGTTTAATGCGGGGTAGCAGTCAACCTCGGGTGATGCGATAAAGCGTTCCGTCGGCTACTGTCACGTCAACACTGAGATGCACACCGAGTTGCTCGATCTGCTTTGGCGTCATGCCAGCGCCTTGGTAGGCGTAGTAGGTAACGGAACCATTCGCAACGTCCTGTAAAAACTCGGATTGCTGGTCTGCGACACATTGCGATGAGCAGTAGTAATTCTCAATTGGCAGCATGACGATGGGGACATGTTTTGAAGGCCAGTAGAGGCCTTCGGCATCAAAGGCAGCAACACCCGCAGTGGGGGGAAGTTTAGCGATGACACTGGCGAGGGGTGAGTTCAAGAAGATTTGCCTGTTGTAGCCGATGCCCATTTCTGAATAGTTGGATGCAACGGAGTTAGTGAAGATCGCTCCTCCAATAATGATCCATCCCGCCAATGCGAGCAAGGCTCCTTCAAGTGTGAGTATGGCAACGCGTGTGTTGGGACTCCCGTGATGATGGCGCGCATGGGGAAGGCGGAACGCAGAAAACACGAGGAGAACCATGGAGGCGAGAGCTGGCGCGACAAGTCGAAAACTGATGTGGTCAACCCGGGTGCTGATCTGTCCGTAAACCAGCGCTATCCAATAAAGAAGGACAAAGAGCGCAAGGAGGAGCGTTGCATTGTCGTGTTGGCTCTTGGCTCGAACGGTGGCGAGAACCATGGCAAGAATGATCGCGACCCCAATGGCCTGAATCCAGAAACTAGGAAAAGTCGTTGAGACGTAGCCTCCAAGCGTCAAGAGGACGTCGTGGAGCATTCCTGTCCACGTGAACTCAGCGGGATATCGAGTACCGAACACGCCAGCTCCAAGGAGGAGATTTCTCAGAATAATAGAAAGTTCAATGATCGAACACAGGCCAGTTACACAAAACGAAAATATCAAGGATCGCCGAACAGTTCCTTTTGGCTGAGACCAAAATACGCCGACAAAAATGATGGGGATAATGACGATGCCGGTGTAGCGAGATGACAACACCATGGCACTCAAAATGACGAGCAAGGTAATTCGAGATCTTGAGAGAGTCTGTGAGTGAATAGCTGAAACCAAAACCCAAAGTACCCCCATGACTCCTGCACAAAACACACCCTCGGACCAAACGGTTGCTCCAATAAAAACTGTGCTTGACGAGAGGCCGACAAAAGCTGCAGCAAAAGCGCCACGCCACATAGATCGAGAGAGCCCACGCCCCACGGCAAAGGTGAAGATGAGGAGGGCCACGAGGGCCAGCACACTGACAAAGACAGCGGTGAATTGAAATGAAAGACCAAGTGCGAGGAAGACGCCTAAGACGGCGGGAAACCCCGGAGGGAAAAGCGTAAGGGGGAGACCATCAAATTGCGTAAATGAAAATGATGAAGCGAAACTCTGGGCAGACGAGGCATACGAGACTGAGTCTGGAGTGATCCCAACACCATGTGCTGTGGCATAGAGGACGAACGCAACCGAAATTATTATGACGATTAGGAGCATGGCCAGTGGCAAAACTAACGGTGTACCTAATTGAAATCTTGATTGAGTCAATGATTTCTCCTCAATCGAATCCATACGATGTTTAATCTAGTATTTCTACCTGGCAGAATGTAGAAGTGGGATTTGACGGCAAAGAGTACCAATCACGATTTGATTCCTTAGCCGCCCAAGGAAAAGACGTTCATGGTGAAGCCACGCTTGTTCGATCATTCTTGCCCAAGTCAGTACTTGATGCAGGATGCGGAACTGGTCGCGTCGCACGAGAGCTGGCGACACACGGGATCGATGTCGTAGGTGTTGATGTCGATCATTCAATGATCACAGAGGCTCGACGACTCGAGGCATCGCTCGAATGGATTGAGCACGATTTGGTGACGCTTCGTCTCGAGAGGATGTTTGATGTCGTACTGCTCGCAGGCAACGTTCCACTTTTTTGTCCAGTTGATCAACGCTCGGCACTCATTGGGTCATGCGCAGCGCATATAGAGAACGAAGGGATCATGATCTCTGGTTTTCAGGTTGGAATTGATCGAGGGTTTGGAGCCTTTGACCTTAAGGAATTTGATGCAGCGTGTGAGGCATCGAGCTTAGAGTTAGTTGAGCGCTTCTCGACGTGGGATCGCCAAGCGTTTGATGAAGGTCTGCGTTATGCAGTCTCGGTCCATGCTCGAGCGTGAGTGAGATCCAACGCCATCGAACTCAAGACGCGCCCGCAGCCGAGTGGCACCAGAGTATCCGCCGTAATCAATACAGGATCTAAGCAATTGAAAGACCAATCACAATCCCTTTGTCAAATAATCGATTGAAAAGATTCAATTGATGAAATCGGGCTACGAAGATTGAGCAATAACGGTCTTGAGGATAGGATCTGAGGCGAAGCGTTGTGACCGCAGAGGGGCGTATGGAAAGATTTAGGTTTCGGTACGTGTGGTCCAAGGAGTTCGAATTTTGTCGGTGAATCTAGGATTTGCCAGGTTGATTGACGAAACTCATCATCTCCTCTTCTCGCCATTGATGGATCAGAATGGCCGTACTCTCTTTGGAGACCCGTGAGGCTCATGCGAGCACAGGACGTTCATCGCGACAAACGTGGATCTCATTGGAAATTCCTGGCCAACAGATCTCGCTGGATTCGGATTATCGAACTGATGATTCTCGTCGTCGTTGAGTCGCTCGCTGCTCTACCCTCACTAACAAGGTCGCCTGTCCCAATTTTCGATTCTGTTGCGTACATGGCGCCGGTATCTCTTGTTGGAGGCCGTCTTCCACTTGCGCCACTCACGTTTTCACTCTTGGGTCACAACCTGACGGCTATTGCCGTTGCACAAACACTCTTGTCGGTCGCCGCATGGAGCTATTTAGCGATTGAGGCGCTCCGGATCACTCGTCGACCATATTGCTATCTTGCCTTCGGACTTGTGTTGTTATTTTCCTCCTCGGGCTATGTGACGCAGTGGAACACGGCAATATTGAGTGATTCGATATCGCTCTCACTCCTTGTCTTCCTTCTTGCCTCGATAGCGTCGCATTTAGACGGAAGAGGATCACGGTGGAGGATCGTTCTCTTGGCAATCGCCTGGGCATTTACGAGAGACACAAATGGCTTTGAACTGTTCGTCGTCGCCTCAGTGCTTCTGGTGCTCCTGGTGTTTACACGCAACCGCCAATTGGCACCTTTCGCATTTGCGGGGGTCCTTTTTGCAACGGGAGGGGTGGTGATATGGCTGTCAAGTCGTGGCGTCATGAACACTGATCCCCTTAACCACGTCATGTTTGACCGTGTACTTACTAATCCTGCGATGACATCATTTTTCCACGCCCACGGGATGCCTGAACCCTCAGGAATTCTCAAACTTGGCCAAGCTCATCAACCATCGCAAGTAAGTGAGTTGTTCGGCGACCCGCACTTTGCTTCGTGGCAGAGGTGGGTGACTCTTCGTGGGAAGCAGACCTACATACTTTGGGCTCTTTCCCATCCGATTTGGGTTCTTGCAGGAACATTTGGATCTCATCCAGTTCGATGGGGTGGACGATTAACAGGTTATGACGAACTGAATTGGTCTACCCTGACTTTTTATGGCGGTGCCGTTCAGCACCAAATCCTCTGGCAGCCACTAAGGAGTGTGTTTGTTGCGGGACGTCAATCCACACTTGTGGCACTTGGCCTCCTAGTAGCGACGATCATGATCGTGAGGAGAAGATTCCTCAGCTCAGTTGCTCGGCAACTTAGGACATGGGGGGCAATTGCTGGACTAGGCGTGTTGTTTCTAATGTTCGTTTGGGTAGGGGACTCTTGGGAGATTGGCCGGCATCTCATCGGTCCAACTGTTCAAGTGGCGATCGCACTTGCTCTTATGGCTGCAGTTGCACTGGGGGCAACTGGGCCGCGTCAAAGCGAGCAGACGCAAATAGACCCGGAACTAAATGAAGTGATTGAGTCAGGTCAAGAGCAATACTGAACTTGTATTGCGGGGATGATCGGCATTCACCCCCAACAGCGCTCACGACGATTCCTGGGAACTCTTAGATCCGTCCAGCCAGCTTCTTTTCATGACAAAAAATTTCTTCGTGTGTCCTATTTGTGTCCTGTGGCATATTTCGTCACTTTCACAAACGACAGAAATGCCAATGACCTGCGACTTCGTGACATAGAAAACAGTGGAGGTGGCGGGAATCGAACAATACCTCATAAATGCCTAATTTTAAGGGTTTAATGTTTTAAGAAATCAAGATTCATACTAAAGATTAGACATTGTTATTTCATCTCAAGGCTCTATTTGGTCGGCAAGGGCACCCCAACACGAGGACACCTGACCAACTCGGGGTATGGGTTCTTCAACCGACCGAGCGCACCCTGCGCTAGGCGACGAAGGGCCGAAAACCATGACGAATATTGAATCAAACGCTGATGTACTGAACGACGATTGCCCGAGTTGTAGTCCACACTCGGTAAGTGTGGCTCAGGTGCTGAGTATTCAGACCTATGAAGACATAGCGCCCTTCTGGGAGACTATGCGATGGCGTCCGCATTGGACCTCGGAGGGGAGGATCGTCCTCATCGATGAGCTTCAACAAGAAGCGGTCACGTATTGGACAAGAGCCGAGGCCGAAATATTCCTGCAGGAAGTTTTACTTCCTGGACCCTATGGGGCAGAGCTCGTGATTCATCTCCCTAATGAGGGAGAAGCCGTCTTTATGGGTGGGCACCTAGTCGCATTGGCGGCAAGTCTTCAGAGCAATGTGCAGGCCGTTCTGTTTACAGGGCACTCCAAGTGACTGTTCGAGGGGGGAGCGGATGCGGGTGGATCAGGAGATGACGTTGGAGGTGGACGAAGCCGGGAGTTGGGTCATGTCAGTAAATGACTCCGAACTCCTGGCTGGCACATCCCATACAGACATCAGGGTCGAACCGGTATTCCGGTGGCGTCATCTCCTTGCAGAACCGACACCTGCGATAGCGACGGCGACGGGTCTCCGAGAGTCGCCGAATCGTGCTTACAACGACGTCGCCGAGTTCTTCGGAACCCAAGTGTTGCTGAGGAACCATTAGGCCCTCGAGAGTTATTGAGCCTTTGGCTCTTCTCCGGGGAGCACAGTGACCAACGCTCTCCCAGAATCCCTCGAGCTCGGCGATCTCGAGATGACCATCGAAGCCGAAGGAAGGGTTTACCGTCAGGACGGCCTCAAGATGCTTCCCGACCAAGTACTGAGACGTGAACGAATCGGACCACCTGACGTCGTTGCCTCTGTCGTCCGAGGAAGGAATAAAGGCATCAGGCCTTGCAATGCGTACTGATGCGAGGGCTGAAGTGGGGATGCCAATCTCTTTGGCGAGCTGCTGGCGAAGTTCGCCAGCGTTCGATTCGTCCAGAATCTCTTCGTCGTCCACGAGTGCGAGTATTGCATTGAGTTGGTTGGTCTGCCATCGTCTCCTTGCCGGTCTATTTCCATAACTGGCTTCCCGGCATGCAATGCCAACCGCCTCAGTGACTTCAGAGAGACAGGTAGTTGAGACGGACATGAATCCATTCGATGGTGGCTTCGAGGTTTAGAGAGATTTCTACGTTTTCTTGAAGCAGAGTTTCGTGGGCCCAGGGCCGACTTTGGGGCCAACTCCCCGCACGAGATGAGGTGGGCGGCTCTGGAATAGTCTCTACCAATGGACGCAGATGCCCTGACACCCCGAGCGCTCTTCGACGGAAACGTCTGTTATGAGATTCCTCCTTTTCAACGCCCTTACGTGTGGAGCGAGGAAGATCAATGGCAGCCGCTTTGGGATGACGTCCAGCGAGTTACTGAAAGGTGGCTTGAGCTTCAGGGATCGGGCAGTGAAGATGCCATGGTGAGCCATTTCATGGGGGCCGTGGTTCTTAAGTTCCAGGACACTCCAGCGGGTGAGGTAGCGCGGCGATCGGTCATCGATGGCCAACAGCGACTTACGACTCTCCAACTCCTCCTGGATGCGGCCCAGTTGGTGACGGCCGAGCACGGCGACGAGGAGGACGCCGAAAGCCTGCAGGAGCTCGTGTACAACTCGGCGCGACGGTTCCGAGACACCCCGAGCCGATTCAAGCTCTGGCCATCCCGCATCGATCGCACTGCCTTCGAGTACGTGATGGACAATGAGCTCGATGTTTCGGAGTTGGATGCGACCAGTCGTATTTCGGAGGCGCATTCGTTCTTCATCGATTCGATACGTGCTTGGGCGGATATTGAAGGTGGCGTGGAGAGTTCGACCGTTAGGCTTTCTGCTTTGGCCAAGGTCCTTCAGCAGAACTTCGTGGTTGTCTCAATCAACCTTTCAGCGAATGATGATGACCAACTCATATTTGAAACTCTGAACAATCGAGGCACTCCACTTCTTGCGGCTGACCTAATTAAGAACTACGTGTTTCAGAAATGTGAGTTACTCGGCGCCGATGTAGATGAGTGGAGCGAGGATTACTGGCAGGGATTCGACGAAGACTGGTGGAGGGAAGAAGTCAGCCAAGGTCGGCTTCTTCGCTCTCGAATTGACATGTTCCTCCAGTATTGGCTGACCATGCGTCTCCAGGACGAAGTGACCAGCGAGACCGTATTCATTCGATTTCGTCATTTTGCGGCTGATTCGTTAGCATCGAAGAGCGAAGCAAAGGAGTTTCTGGGGGGCTTGCGGCTTTCCATCATCTCAGATCGGCAGCGTATTTCGGCTCAGACTTTTCGATTCCTCGATTTCATGATGACGCCACCTTGGTGGGGGCAGGGGTTGACCGGCACTGTTTCTTGGGTGGGGCCATAGAAACACTGTGTTCGTTCTCTGACAGATAGCGCTCAATATGCTCTATCAGATGGCCCAGGTCACGATCAAAGCCTGAGAAATCAAGCCGTCACTGAGGTGGGCTTCCCGAAGAGAGAGTCCTGGGCCCCCTTCATTTCGTGGAGGTGGCGGGGTTCGAAGAGTCACAAAGCGTTTCACGTTTTCCCTGCTCGGAGAGGAATACGATGCCTATCGTGCGGAAACAGTTGACCATTGGTGACCGGTGATTATTCGTACTTACCCGCATCCCGAGTCTTTTCAGTGTCACTTCAGTAGTTTTTGGTAGTTCCATGTCGCCTGAGACGACCGGAAACCCAGCCATTCAACGAAAGTGAATACTAATCAGGTAAAGATGTGGACCTAATGAATAATCACCTTGCAGAGAATCGGCGAAAATTCTCGGATTATGAAAATCTGGCTCTCGCCGATGCTGAAGCCGGCGATGACGAGTCGCTGCTTGAGCATGCCACCTTTGGCGCATTGAGTGCATGGGATCGCCACCCTGGTCTATTCGCAAGTTCTGTTTTTGAGAATCTTCTCCGGGATCTTGGTCTGCGCAACCAAGTAAACGCTTCACCCGAAAAATCGCAAAATCGTCAAAACCGAATTCTTCATGTTCTGACCCAGGCTTATCCGATTGGTGGTCACACGAGAGTCACGTGGCGTTGGATGCAGTTTGATCGTGAAAACGAGCACACGGTCCTACTTACGGACCAGTCGGTGGTGCCGGTGCCAGAGCAACTCAGCGAACATGCCGACAAACTGATTGTCCTGAACTCGGAGACCAGAATGGATCGTCTCGCAGCTATCAGCGGAATATTAGCCAATTATGATCTCATTGTCCTGAACATTCATCCCCACGATGCAGTGGCCGTTGCGGCATGTTCGGCAGTTCCTGAACGTCCTCGCACTCTTTTGTTTAATCATGCTGACCATATTTTTTGGCTCGGCATCAGCGCAGCCGATGGAATCATCAATTTCCGCCCGTCGTCAGTTCTTCTCTCCGAGCAGCGTCGGTCATCACGATCGCAAACTTCCCTCCTACTCCCACTTCCTCTCGATGAACCAGATCTCGAATCATCCGCCGGACAAGCTCTTCGTGTCGACCTTGGCATTCCCGCGAATGCTCCGGTAACACTCTTGATCTCCGATGAGTACAAGCTGATCGATGATACTGGATGTCGCTTCGTGAATTTGCTGCGACGACTGCTCATCGAGCATCCCAATCTCCATCACATTGGTATTGGCCAAGGTCCTCAAAGTGCGTACTGGAGCAACTTCGCCCAAGAGTTTCCGACTCGCGTGCACCTGCTTGGCAGGACGCCCTCGTACACCCCTTCACTATTGGCGGCGAATATCTTTCTTGACTCTTGGCCCTTCTCCTCCATCACGTCTGCCCTAGAAGCAGCTTGCTGGGGTCTCCCAATCCTCAGCTATGCGCCTGGGAAACCAAATCCACTTCGCTTCGACGATCTCAGCGTCGAGCCACACTGGGTAACAAGTGATGATGAATGGATTGCAACAGCGATCGCTTGGAGTTCAAATCCCGCTTTGGCGGTATCGATTGGCAAAATGATGCGCTCGGACTGCATAGCCGTACACAGCCAAGACGCATGGACCAAACGATTACGCAACTTGGTTGAGGCACCATGGAAGCGATCGTCTGTAATTGATATACCCGATCCGGTCCCCGACGATGAGGTCGATGAGGTGGTCGAGCGCCTCGGTCGGATTCGTCGAGAATTTAGTTGAGCATCGCTGATTCGTTTTCTGGGCTTGTGAACCAACGGTGGAGCCAAATCTCTTCTCGTTGGATAGAAAAACCTTTGCTCTCGTAAAATTGAAGAGCCACGATATTTCGTGATTGGGTAGCAACTTCAATGTAAAGAAGTCCAAAAGAATCGAAGTAGTCGCATGCCTTCGCAAGCAGTGCCGAAGCGATGCCGTTCCGGTGATTGTCTGGAGTAACCCCCACGAGACTAATACTTCCCGTCGAATTCTCATGATCGGTGTTGAGTGAGAGGTACCCTACAAGCAAGCCGTCCAGTTCGGCTACGAAGACGACTGACGCACGACCTGCTACATCATTTGCGATCCAAAGACGGTAAAGATCGTCACAACGATTTTGAGGAAAACCTGGATCGAAGTAAAACCGAGAATCTCGATGATTGGTTGATGCAATATCGCCACAAATGACAGCATCAGGTTCGTGGGCATGTCGAATGAAAATACGTTCGTTGTCCACTGCCCGCTGACTCTTCAACGTTTCAAGTGCTCCTCTCAGCGTGACTCGTACATCAACTTCGTCAAATCCAACGTGCTTGAGTAAACTGCGAAGTGCAGCATCACTCGAATTGACGAGCGCCATTAAAACAGAGATGCGCTGTTCTTCGCACCAAGCATCAATGGTGCTCTGCATTTCTGGAATTTCCGGCATCACATCAAGATGAGCAACTCCAAATCCCCAGAATTTGGAATCCCAATCCATGCGCCGGGGTAGTGGTGTGGCGTCGTCGTTCATTAGAAGGAATTGAATGAAATGACTGCATCAACTACGACAGCCTGCTCGTCATCAGATAGGTCGTAGAAGAGAGGGAGTCGAACGAGCCGCCGTGCGCGATTTTCGGCGACGGGACACTGGCCATTCTTCGCGCCAAATCGGCTACCCATCGGAGAGTTATGGAGAGGTTCATAGTGTGAGACTGCTGTGATGCCACGGTTAAAGAGGTGAGTGATAAATCTCTCTCGGCACCATTGATCTGACAGGATCAAATGGAATATGTGGTGGCTAGATTCACACTCAGGTGGAACCGTTGGCATCTCGACGCCATGTTCATTCGCCCATTGCGCGAGTTGTGACTCGTATCGATTCCATAGTTGCGAACGGCGCTCTTGAATCTTGATGCGCTGCTCAAGTTGAGCAAGCACGACCGCCGCAATCAACTCTGAGGGCACCGCGTTGATGCCCTGTGTTTTCCAGGTATATGCGGAGACTTCACCTCGCTCAAAGGCTGAGCGATTGGTCCCATTATCCCTTATCATCCGAATATTTTCGAGTGATGCTGGCCGATTGACGACTAACGCGCCACCCTGACCACTTGTGAAGTTTTTGGTGGCATGAAAACTCAATGCAGCAAAGTCTCCGATGCTTCCCAAGGGGACTCCACGATACGAACCAAAGAGGCCGTGGGCGTTGTCTTCTACAACTACGATCCCGTGCTCGGCGGCGAGAGGTCCAATGACGTCCATGTTGCAGGCGACGCCCCCATAGTGGGTTACACAAATTGCCTTAGTCCGTTGAGAGATTGCAGCTGAAATCATTTGCTCATCAATGTTGAGGGTATCTGGTCGAATGTCGACAAAGATGGGTCGCGCTCCGTGAGCACTAAAGGCTGCCGCTGAAGACACGTAGGTAAAACTTGGCACGATCACTTCATCGCCGGAGGTCAATCCTAAAGAAAGAGCAATAACCTCAAGGGCGCTTGTACATGAGGTGGTGAGCAATGTTGGGTTCATGGAGAGGGCCTTTTGAAGCAACTGTTCTGCAGCATTGGTCCAAGGACCATTCCCTGCAAGCTGCCCATGCTCGACAGCCTGAGTGAGGTAGGCCATCTCTTTCCCGACCAAGGTTGCACGGTTGAATGGGATACGAACCGGCGTCGTCATACATTGACCAGTGTAACAATGCCTCTCCTGAGACAAGAGAAATGGGAACGGGTTCTCAAACCCTAGGTATTGTTGCCATATGAGCGAGCGCCAAGAGGGAGAAGTGCACGAAGTGCCAATCGTTGCATATTTAGACGCTCCGATTGAACCCTATGACCTCCATGAAGAAATTTGGTCGGCGGTATCACTGGTGGAAAATCACACCATGGTCACACGACATCGGCTTGCGGCGACCTACCAGATTGCTGTTTTCGCTGAACAACATGGATTGCGTGGCTCGTTTGTTGAATGTGGAACCTGGAAAGGTGGAGCTAGTGGGTTGCTTGCCCTTGCAAACCTCCGCCACGGGTCCTCTCGTCGAAACCTGCACCTTTTCGACTCCTTCACTGAGATGTGTCTCCCTGACGAATCGATCGATGGAGATCTTGCGATCCAACAAGCTCGAGGTATGGGGGGCGTGATCGGCCCACTTGATGGGTCCTTAACGCCAATGCATGGTTTTTACGACACTCTTGGTGGCCACGCAACCGTGGGCGACGTATCTTCGCTTCTCATTGACACCCTCAACTACGAACCAGAATTCCTCTCGATCCATGAAGGATGGTTTGAGGAGACAATTCCGGCACAACTCAAGTCCATCGGCCCCATCGCCGTATTACGCCTTGATGCAGATTTTTATCGAGGAACACGTTTTTGTCTTGAAATGCTCTTTGATCAAGTAGTCGCGGGCGGCTTCGTCATTATCGATGACTATGGCTGCTACTCAGGTTGAAAGCGGGCCGTCGACGAATTTCTCTCGCTGCAAGATTCGCCCCGCTTCCTCAATCATATTGATGCGGAAGGTCGGTACTTCATTAAGTGAGATCAGCGAGGCGACGCCACCCCGCTCGAGCGTCTGTGGGCGAGGGAGGTCTTCGATCTCACTGCTGCTCTCGGCGCCGAACGAAACCGCTGAGAAGTTCCAAACTCCCAGGCACCATTCGGCGATTCCACCGTAAGGAGCAGGTGACCTTGAATACTTGAGGGAGCAGCTCTGGGTGATCCCAGAGTTGCTCGCGAGATGAGGGAAGAAGAGATGTTCAACCCATGTGTACTAAACCCCAGTGGAGGTGGCGGGAATCGAACCCGCGTCCGCCGGTACCTTGGTAAGCATTCTCCGAGCGCAGCCAACCGAGTGTTGTTGAGAGTGAGAGCCGATTGGCAACTATCTCACTCCCTATCTTTACTGAGGTGTCCCTTGATTCCGGTAAAGCGCAGTTACAAGGTAAGTCCTACTTGATGACGTCCATATTCCGATCCGCAGGACTGAGACCGGATGAACGTCGCTACTCTAGGCAGCGAGGCTGAGCTTAGGCTCGGCGTTTATTTTTGTTTCAGGCTCTTTAACGTGGTTCCTGAGACCACGGCTCGCTTCTCTCACCTCAACATCCAACGTCGAGACCATTCACCCCCATGGCTAACACACAGCGACTTTCACTGCTCATCCAAGCCTACCGCCTCAACATTCTTGACCGTTACCGCTCCTGTTCTCGAAGGACGAGCAGGAGGAGTCATCTTTGTTTTCCCTAGAATTGCAGGAAGCCCTTCCCTTTAATTCTTGAGAATGGCCACTAGAGTTGGGCTTCGTGAAGCAAGACCAAGGTGCATTGGACATCCCTTTGGCAGAAATGAGCGATCCGTTGCCCTCATCACGTATGGCGCCAACTCGTTGGCGCCTGTGGCTCGGAGGAATTGCCCTCCTCGGCATGGCAATACGGATCGGCTCAGTCCTTGGAAGGCCGAACAGAACTCCAGGTGCTGATGGCTTCTACTACTACCATGCGGCACTGCTTTTGGTTCAAGGTAAGGGATTTATTAATCCGTTTTACTATCTCGGTCAATATCATCAGCCACTGCACACCACAGTTCAAACAGCCTCGTGGCCACCCCTCTTTGTGCTCATCATGGCTGTACCTGCGGTGCTTGGACTCAAGTCGTATCTCATCGCTCGCCTCTGGCTCTGCCTCATTGGGGCACTGGCAATCGTGGCGGTCGGCTATGTGGGCAAAGAGATTTCGAATCAGCGTGTGGGGCTGATTGCGGCGTTCCTGCTCGCCATCTATCCAAACATTTGGATGAGTACTGAGATTGGATTGAGTGAAACGATAACGCCTCTTCTCGTAGCACTGATCCTTCTTTCAGCGTATCGATTTTGGAAAAAGCCAGAACTCCGGTACGCCATCTGGGCCGGAGCAGCGCTCGGCATTTCGATGTTGGGTCGTGACGAGTTAGCCCTCTTGGCAGTGTTCATTTTTCTTCCCCTCTGTCTCATAGCGAAGCCCCTTGCGTGGCTCAAACGCCTCGGCTTGCTTTGTGCCATTGCAGGAACGTCGCTAGTGATTATCTCTCCATGGGTCGGCTACAACTTGGTCCGCTTCCACGATCCTGTTTTCATAAGTTCAGGGCTCGGCGTCACCTTGGCGTCGACGACCTGTGACACGACGTATTCGGGAGAGTTCGTTGGCTATTGGAGCTTTGAATGCGCCCTGATGGCACCACATGACACAAGTGTCGATGAAACAGTGAATGGATCTCGCGACCAGGCCTATGCCTGGAGCTACATCTCGTCGCACCTCTCAGAGTTGCCGCTGGTAGAACTCGATCGATTGGGTCGTACCTTTGGGTTCTTTCGACCTTTTCAACAAATTCAACTCGACTCGGTGATTGAGACCAGACCGTTCGGCTGGGCTCGTGTCGGTCTTTTTGGCTACTACGCGCTCTTGGCACTCGCTATTGGGGGAACTGTCGTCTTGCGCAAGCGAAACGTTCTGACGTTTCCCCTGTGGGCCGTTGGGCTTGATGTCGTAATTTCAACAATGTTGACGTTTGGCGACACCAGATTCCGTACCTCATTTGAAGTCTCCCTTGTCCTCCTCACTGCGGTGAGTATCGATTGGTTCGTGGCCAAGCGGAGGCACGAAGAACAAGCCTCACTTGATTCCAGAAGCGACGGGCCTAAGGTTATGGAGTCTCATGAAACTCTTTCTCAGGTTCCAAACGCTCAGATGGATCCAGGTAACGTTGGATCATGACTGACGCCAAGACACTGGTCGTCATCCCCGCATGGAACGAGAGTTCTTCAATCGCGCAGGTCATCGGAGAGATCAGACATTCGAATACTGACGTCGACCTCTTGGTCGTCGATGATGGTTCGAGCGATTCGACCGGTGCAAAAGCTCGAGCAGAAGGTGTTGATGTTGTCACGAACCCCTTTAACCTCGGCGTTGGGGGGGCGATGAGGGTTGGATTTCGATTCGCGCTCTCTCATGGCTATGACGCAGTTGTCCAGGTTGATGCAGATGGCCAGCATGACCCCGAGTCGATCACGTTGCTCGTTGAACAGTTAGACGATCAAGTCGTTCCACAGATGGTGATTGGTTCTCGTTTTTCGGGGGAACAGACCTATGATGCCTCTCGAACCCGCCGATTGGCAATGCGGATATTGGCAGCGTCACTTTCTCGCATGAGTGGAGAGCGCCTGAGTGACGTCACCTCTGGCTTTCGGGCTCATAATCGAAAAGCGATTGCTCTCTTTGCGACGGAATATCCCACTGACTACCTTGCGGACACCGTTGAATCAATAGCGATCCTCACCAGAGCTGGAGGGAAGATCTCGGAGTGTCCCGTGGCGATGCGACAGCGAACAACCGGCAAGCCCAGTCAGTCGAGATGGAAGTCGTTGATTTATCTGGTCCGAATATTTTTGGTTCTAGGACTCACGGTGTTTCGAAAACGAACAGTACGAACAGCAGAGAACGAATCCACAAGCGGTTCGAGCTGAGGTAAGGAGAAACGATGGCTGGCGTTCACATTATTGCTCTTGTCTGTGCCCTTATTACAATCTCGGTGATTGTTGAGCTCACACGGCGGCGGTATATCCATGAGCGCTTCGCGCTGATCTGGCTTGTGGTGGCCGTGATCATTGGGTTCTTCGCAGTCTTCCCCGAAGTCTTCAACTCACTGGCTCATTGGATAGGTGTAAAAAATCCACCAGATCTCTTGACGGTCGTAGCGGTCTTGTTCCTCCTCCTCGTCTGCGTTCGATTGAGTTGGGAGATTGGACGACTTCAGCAGAGAACAGAAGTGCTCGCTGAAGAAATAGCACTGTTGAGGAAGAGCCTCGAAGACGTGGAAACGCCAACCCAGTAGTCACGCCTCTTCGAGGAGAAGAGAACTACGAACTCCAGCGCGTCGCCGCTCGCACTGAGCGATCAGCTTCTCGCTTCTCGTCACGCTCTCTGATGGCGTGACGCTTGTCATGAAGTTTTCGACCTCTCGCAAGTCCTAATTCAACTTTGACTTTTCCTTCGTGGAAATAGAGCTTGAGGGGAATGAGGGTGAGTGGCTGCGTCTGTGTTTTGACGACAAATTCGTCAATCTCGTGGCGATGGACGAGGAGTTTGCGCTTGCGATCGGGATCGTGGCCACCAAAGCCTGAGGCGAACTTCCATGGCGGGACGTGCAGGCTGACGAGCCAGAGTTCACGATCGTCGACCCGGGCGTAGGCATCAGCGAGCTGGGCCTTCCCTTCTCGAAGGGATTTGACCTCTGAGCCGACGAGGACAATGCCACATTCAAACGTGTCCAAGATGTCATAGTCATGGCGGGCGCGGCGATTACTCGCGACCGTCCTATCGCCTGCTGGTTCGCCTTTCTTGGCGTCACGCTTCGCCTTGGTTTTCTTGGCCTGTGCCATAGCTCTCAGGCTACTTGCGAGTGGGCCACTGCTCACAAGTAGCGTAGAGACGTGTTCAAGATCCCACAATTAATCGCCGATGAGATGGTTGCGCACTGTCTTCAGGGCCTCCCGGACGAGGCATGTGGCCTTTTTGCGGGAACGAGTGAGGCGAATGAGGTTGCCGTCCTCTATCCAACAGAAAATATGGCGCACTCGGCGATGATCTATACCGTTGACCCTTTGGCGCATCTTAAAGCCGATCGAGATGCTGAGAAGAATGGTTTCGTGATCACGGGTGTGTTCCACTCACACACCCACACCGAGGCCTACCCATCACCAACGGACGTGGCGCAAGCCCCAGATCCAAGCTGGCACTACGTCATCGTGTCGCTGAGGGATCGGTCTCCTTCGATCCGCAGCTACCGCATCGTCGATCAGGTCATTACCGAAGAGTCAGTTGAGATCACCAACTAAAGAACCACGCAAGCTTGCTCAGTCCATATAACGTAGTGGGGAAGTCACGGTCACTCTTTTTGGAGGTTCATCATGCTCAGTGCCATTTCGTATCACTCGCCAGGAGTGAGTTTCTGTCTCCTCCTGCTGCGTATCACTCTCGGGGTGATGATTGCAGCCCATGGAATGAACAAGATCTTTGGTGGCGGCAAGATTGCTGGCACGGCTGCATGGTTTGATTCCATCGGGATGAAGCCTGGCGTGCCGAATGCCTGGGCTGCAGCATTGACCGAGATCGGAGCAGGTCTGTTTCTGATCGTCGGATTTCTTGTTCCCCTCGGATGCGCTGGCGTTGTTGCCTTGATGACCGTGGCGATCTTGACGGTGCACAGAAAGAATGGTTTCTTCGTTTTCAATGATGGACAGGGAATCGAGTACTGC
>Ga0194047_10001055_pt1 | contig 17427 bp, 5 predicted proteins | sample JunL225m_MetaG_2_FD_160070 | JGI IMG/M metagenome (GOLD analysis project Ga0194047, IMG submission 160070) | Anoxic zone freshwater microbial communities from boreal shield lake in IISD Experimental Lakes Area, Ontario, Canada - Jun2016-L221-5m | ecosystem: Environmental > Aquatic > Freshwater >... | reverse complement strand
GCGTACAGATGCGTTTGATTTCAGGTTTGCCGGCAAACCTGAAATCAAACGCATCTGTACGCTAGCACTTGCTCGCAAGCTTTGGCCAGACTTAGATAGCCATAATCAAAGTGCGCTTATGTATTACTTGGAACGAGCTACAGCACGTGAGCAATTACGTAATGCTCATTCAGCAATTGTTGATGTAGGTATTTGCGCTGTAATCCTAGATCACATTTGCCAAGAGCTAGGTGTTAAAACTGTTGAAGATTTATATGCTGAGTCTGAGAAAGCCAGAACTCCAACTACCATGCCATTTGGTAAACATAAAGGCATGTTATTGGCGAATGTTCCCAGTGACTATAAACAGTGGCTACTAACTCAAGGGGATATTGACCCCTATTTGCGCAAGGCTTTGACAAAGTAAAACACCTTTTTTCGATAGGAGCTTTACCTAATATTGAATAGCGGTAGCGATCTTCTTAGCCCTACTAAGCGCCACATACTTTAATCGTTTATTTGTTTCAGACCTTGGGCCAGTTAAAAAACCTTGGCTAGGCGAAATCACAATAACCTCATCAAACTCTAGCCCTTTTGCACGATGCATAGTGGCAATTCTTACAGTCTTAGATTCAGGGCGATCGCGCTCATCAGGACCAAGAATAGTTGTATCAATTTTCTTTGCCTTAAGAAAAGTATAGACAGAATTAACTTCGTGCTTAGTAGGCACAATCACACAAATCGATCTAGATTCCCCCAACCCTACCTCAATAACGCTTGGTAATACTTCCAGGGCATCATCAAAATGATTTAAATTTAACACCCTAGGAACTGCGCCATGTGAAATAGATTTATATCTCTTAACTTCATCTGAGCCCTCATCCAAATCATCGACTTCACAACCCTCAAGCGTTGAAATTGCAAGGCGACGTATCTCTTCTGTAGTTCGATAATTCAAATAAAGCTTTCTAGCCCGGCCCCTAATATTGATTCCGCAAGCACTCATGGCAGCGCGATGGCGACTGTATATTCTTTGATGACCATCACCCACAAAAAATAAATCATTTTGCTCTTGTGGAACCATTGCACGAAGAAGTATTAAAGCTTGAGGGCCAAAATCCTGCGTTTCATCAACTACGATCGATGAATATGGAGGAGATTTATCTCTCAATAAAATGGCTGCATCACGATAGGCATCATCAACTTCTTTTAGTTTTCTACTGGCTAATTGAGCTCTGTATTCTTCAAAGACGGGCCATATTGCATCGCGCTTACCTCGCGTCAATACAGTGCCGCGGCCTGTCCGCTTTGCCATCCGATAATCATCACGAGTAGTTACACCCTGCGCCAGAATTACCTTTTCCAACTCTTCTTCATAAAAATCACTCGGTAAAGAAAGGCTGCTATCTTGCAGTGTTAAAGCACGCTTCCATGCTTCTGCAGCCTCATTCTGTTTCCGGTTATAAATAATTTTATGTTCATACTTATGCCTTCTTAGAAATCCATTAACCCAAGAGTCAAGATTCTTAACTTCAATCGCTTGCATTACTGAGGCAGTACAAAGAGTTTTTAGATTCTCTTCGATGTCTGAGGCTAAATTTTTCGTGAAAGTTGTGAATAATATTTTTTTATCCGAAGACACTCTATTTTCAGCAAGCCACTTTGCTCGATGCATAGCGAGAACAGTTTTTCCTGTTCCTGCCCCACCTAGAACTCTCATTGGTCCGCTGCGATCACCCTGAGCTAATTTTCTCTGTGTTGGATGTAAAAATACTCGCCATTGAGATAAAGGTGAATTCATAATTGCAGCCATTGTTTCTTCATCAGCTACCACCACGAATCTAGACTGTGATTCAGGCGTCTCAATTGCTGCCGCGAAGTCTTCAACATTTACCGGCTTATCCACACGAGTTTCTCTAGCCATCAAAACATCCGAAATGCTGTCACCAGCGGCAATCAAGAAGAGTCCCTCATAAGCCTCTATAGGCAGGTATGCCTGAAGCGCATCAAGCTCATGATCAGATTGAATTGAGCGTACCTGGGAAATCAACTCCTGTGGGGTACCAATACTAAGAAGTTCGTGATCCGTTAGGTCTCTATAAAGCTTAGTGAACTTGGTGGTATTTTTTTGATTTGATTTATCGGCCGAATCATCGGATATCTGACTGGTCATATACCGAGCATGCTCAAGAGCAGGTTCAACCAAGCTTTCTACTGCAAACACCTGTAGAGCTCCTGTTGTTGGATTCACTGCTAGCCTACGCCCTTCAGCCCATTTATAAGCAGCATCATGTCTATCTACAAACATTAATACATATACATCTCCTGAGATAGGCTTAAAAACAATCCCTCTCCAGTCTTGATCAATTCGTACAGACTTGAGATTTTTATCTCTTGCCCCTTTGATATTTTCATAATTGATGCTTGAGGCTGTAGGGTCACTCTGGAATAAAAGCGCCCACTTCAAAATCTTTCCCTGTATTGCATTAGGAAGAGTTCCAAGGTTTACTAGAAAATCTTGCGCCAATGCGACTTTCGGTTTGAAACTCATTCTTAGTTCTCCGGGTTTTTACTTACTTGCAACATAAGCTCTTTAATTTTCTCAATCAACCTTTGGTCCCAAGCTCCTTCGGCAACCAGAACTTCCCAGTCGTTAGCCTCCCAGACAAGGGTACTTTCAGCATGACTTGGCATCAATAAAACTATTTTTAGCCTGCTCCATGCGATTTCGGCCTCAGCGATAACACTGCCATCTTTTTCAAGCTCAAAACCCACTTCGTCAGGCGGAGGAATGCCAAGATCCATTAGAACCTTAAGCCCACTCGCAAGTGATCCCATTGCCTGATCAATAACTATTTCCCACAATGCAGCCTGTGCCATTCCTTGGCCATTTGTTTCTGGTTTGCCGGATTGAATTAACTTGAGATTTTCATAATCGCCTAAATCCAGGCCATCCTGTGTAGCAAGGAAAAACCCAGGCAATGTTTGAAAAATATTAAATAGCCAAAGCCATCGCCGCCACATCATATGACGCTCGGGCTCTGAAATTCCTTGAGCATTGGAATAAATTAAAAAGCCGGGACTTATGGGGATTTCAATGGAGGGATTCGCAAGTTGACTTGGCCAAAGATAACGCAATATTAAGTAAGGGCTATTAATATTCCCACATGGCACTGTTTTATCGGCAGACTCAATTACCCAAGCCTTAATTGACTCAAAGAAATCTGCGAGACTCATTCTGGCTTTAGCTAAATCGTGATCTGCTGGATTTGGGATCATCCTAAATGCAGTTGCACCAGCCAACCTAGCGATTTTTTCTGCGAATGGATCATTCAATTCGTTTGCAGGTTTTGAAAGCCACTCCAACAATATAGCCACTGCATGATGCTCCCAAAGGCTATTGCCAGCCATTGAACGTAAGGCTGGCGGTAGAGATGCTTTAGTGTTGTAGCACATGGAATCAAATTCATCGCCTAGAATAGTTTCAATCTTGCCATCCATTGCTGATTGAACATCCTCCCAAGTAACGGACCATACCCAATATTTACCGCTTGCAACAAGAGCGCTTCTTTTGAGAGCGTCTTCACGGGTTGATGATTGATGATAGGTCCAACCATCACAAAAAATCGCAATTGGCCTACGTTTAGATCTGCTTTGAGCGGGCCAAAGGACAAAATCGGGGCGAGAGGCCGCGTCAATTCCATCTCGTGAATTAATGTCTACTTGTGGCTCAATCCAATAACGTTGATCTCCGACCTCTAATAAGTATCCCGACTTACCTTGAACAATATCTTGCACCAGCTTAATGAAAGGTAAGCCGCCTTGCCCACTCATACGGCGTAAGCTCTCGATAAAACGTGATTCGAGTTCTGAGTCAAAATTTGGATTGATATAAATTTCAGCAATGGAAGCAACGCGCTCCATTTGGTCGATATTTTCAATTAAATATTCAAGAATTGATCTCGCCCTATCGCGGGAAACTAAACCCATCGCCTTGCCAAGGCGATACTGATAGACACATCGATAGCATCCATCTTTATCAGGATCGGCATTGCATGAGCAAGCTGTGAGTTGCCCTAAAGCAAGCTTGAAAACCTCAATTAATGTTTTAGCATTATTTGCCAATAACTCATGTAGATAACCAGTACCGCCGGGTACAGAGTCATATAACAAAACATACTGTCGACTTGCCTTACCGTCTTGACCTTTTTCCTCTTGAGTGATCATTCTAAGATGGTCAACCTTACCGCCGAATCTTGTTTTAAGACCGATGCGAACTGCTGCCATAAAAGACTGAACGGATACCTCATCTACACCAGATCGAGTGTAGGGCACCAAATTCGGAGTGCCTCAGAGGAAAACTCTCTGTATAGATATAAACACTCAGCAATATTTTCAGGATCTTCACTATCACGCTTATCACAGTCAAATGCATGAAACTGCGCTAATTCGCGCTCACGAACATTTCTTGGCGCTCTCTGAATTTGACCGCAATGCTTACATAACTTAAATCCTGGTCTGGGCCTTTGCTGTCCAGCGACCGAATACGATTCCCCGGATTTTGTCGGCTCTCCGAAATTCACATCCCTAAAAATAACTCGCTCAATGAATTCGAAACCAAATGGCATATCAGGCGCCTTCAAGCGATAGGCCTCCTTAATATCTTTAGTTTCAAAATCAGCTAACATTTGTCGAATGTAAAACTTTGGCTCACGATCCTCTGCGCTGTCATCAATACGAACATCCGTATCATTACTATTTGCGATCGCCTGCTTAAATCTCAATAATTGGCGCTTCTGAGATATATTTCCCCACATTGGATCCCCGCATCGCGGGCATGTCCCATGGCTATCTGCGTGCACATCTAGGTTTTCCATATGCTGACAGGTCTGACACATGCGCCATGTCTCCATTGAGGACAGACCCATATTTATTTGATCGATTTCTACCTTACGCTGATTTGCATAAAATACGTTTTCAGGGGCAAATTCCGATAAGGCGGATTGAGCTGGTCGCTCATAGCGCTCCGCAGGAAGTGAAATATAAGCAGCAGCATCTTCTGGATCATCGCTACTTTTCTTACGCCATAAGATAGACTTTAACTCTACGCCCGCCTCGGGAAATGCGTAATTTGGAATCAGACCCGCATCAGTTAAGGTATTTAATAATTCTCTCTCATTTATCTCCTTAACCAATTCCATTGTCTTTTGTCGCTCACGCTCCAAGCGATCAACCTCATTTTTGGTAACCTCATCTTGAGGTTTGGCTTTAAGAGCCTTTATCTGCTTTTTAATTTGATCGCCGTGATCACGATAATTTTTTCGCTCCTTGGAAAGCTCATCAAGCAGCTTACTTAATCGCATACGAAGCGCATCATCCTCCTCAGTGCCTTCCATAAAACCAGTGAGCCTTAAAGAAACTCGGTCATCCAAGTCTAGTCCGAGAAGCGCTTTAAACTCCTTTAGCAACCGAGCATTGTTAGCGTGAATATATTCTAAGAAGGTATAAGGAAACTTTAATTGATCAAGGCTATCTCGTGCATCCAAAGCATCCTTTGTTTTATCTGGGAGTGCAGTCTCTAAAATACCAGATCCAACCCACTCATCCAAACAAAAAGCAAACATCTGTCGTCGCAATACCTCGGCTGCTTTGAGAAAAATTCCGGGAGGCACTACTTCACCAAGAAGCATTTCATTTGTGTCTTCAAAGAAATATAGATCATGCGGGCTAGCTCCATCAGCTAGCGTTGTAGTAAATGCATTTCCATCCCTGCGTCCTGCCCGTCCAATTCTCTGCAGATAACTTGCTTGATTGGGTGGGACAGAGCAAAGCATCACGGACGATAAGTCACCAATATCAACACCCATTTCAAGCGTTGGAGTTGCTGAAAGTAAGTTTTCATACCAAGGCTCTGGATTTTTAGCTTTAAATCGAAGTTCTAAAGCCTCGCGCTGATCTCGCTGCAAGAGACCGGTATGCTCAGCAGAAAATACCCTTCGAAGCTCTCCGCGACTATAACGCTTGGACAACCAACTACTTGAATCTATTGCGCTTGTATAAAGTTCCTGGGGCGCATCAAGACAAGGCATGCCAATGAGTTGACTTGCTGCATCTGAAGGCACAACTAAACCTCTTTTACCTTGTGTAGATATGAGCTTAACTACATCTGTTTCAAGCATTAAACTCTCAGGGTTAATAGCAACTACTCCTGCTTCATTTTCATCAAATCTCAAGAGAATACCCTTGCGAATTAATGCATCTATAGCGCACTCATAAATTTCCTGATCAGCCTTAAGCGGAATAATGCCATCTGCACCAAGAGTAGCACTTAACCATGTTTGAAAAAAGGTTGCTGACAGAGGATTAACTAAGTGGTCATAACCTTTTTCTTTTCCCAAAGATAAAAAACTTGGATGAGGAGATCTGTCCCCCATGCCTGGTAACCATTCTTTACGTCCGCCCATTTGCGTAAAACCAAAAATCTTCCCATCTTTTACATAGTTGAGCATTTCAGGGTGCATCACGGCACCCCGCTGCTTAAGGTGACAAATAAAGCCCCAAATCCATCTGACTACATTACCTTTGTCTACATGACGAATTCCAAAGCGCTCATGCAGTATGGGGAGTAGTGATTCTGCCACCTCCAATATATCCCCAAGATTTGGAGCAAGTGTCGCCTTACCAATGCTATCTAAATTGCGGCCTCGACGGCTTAAGTATGTAAATTCTGCAAATGCTTGCCAAGCCAATCGCTTTCTAACCCTCTCGGGTAAGCGGCTTCCTCTTGGTAGCTTATCAAGCTCCTGTAAGTCATGAGCCCAATCGCGTTGCCACATCATGTTAGGCCCAATAAATTCAGACACAAATCTCTCAACTGGCATATTTAAAGGGGAACCCTCATCAGTCCATAGACGTCCTGCTTGATCAAGAAAGCTAGGCCATGTACATCGCGGGTTCGCAACCTGGTCAATCACCTTAGTTAAGCCAGTTCTGACCGTATTGAGATAAGTTCTTGCAGTAAAAAATCCTGCTCTATGTGCCGCATCTTGAACTGAATCAGAAAAAGCAATTAGTTTTTTATCATCATTAAATGGGCTAGCCCAGCTCTGCTCAATCGTAATTGCACCTAGAGTGGTATTTCTAGCCCCTAATAACACCTGCCTAAATTTACTTCCACATGCGGGACAGGTGGGGTCATGCCAAACATGGCTTAATCCGGATTTTGATGTCGTTGCTCGATTTGCGGTAACCCTAAAAACATCAACAAGTTCTAAATGGCCACAAGCTGCGCAATCACCCGGACCCCCTTGAAGGTGACCGCATTGTGCGCAAAGTCGCTGAGACACGCCTTCACAAAGTGGTCTAGATAATCCAGAAGATGAATATAGCCTTAAAACGTCAGGCTGGTGGGCAAACCATGAATTATATATTTCATCTAAATCTGTTGCGAGCCTAGACTGGCCCGGTGGAATACGACTAAGCCAACCCGTTGTATGGCAGTCTGCACACTGAAGCAAAGGTAAAAATAATTTACCTGGCTCACGCTTAACATCACTATCTGCGCGTAGCTCAATATCCTCAGAGTTAACCTGCACCTGAGCAACCATTCTTCGTAACTCGCGCAACCAAAGTTGTACACGCAAAGTCACCAATGGACGACCAACTGGATCCCTCGCCCATGATACCAATACAAGTAGAGCATCTAGTACTTCACTGATATGACTGCGTGCGCCTTCTGGTAGAGGGCCAATCATCTGTTGATGAAGTTCAGGTAAAGAAACGATTCGCCCTTTTAGTAGTTTTAACAAATTCACGAATAACAAATGTTTTTTCAATAGAGCGCCTAAAGCGCTACGCCAAGCCATATCATTTACATCAGATGGCTCCGGCAATTCCGGGAAAAATAGCTCAAACCATGCAGCAACTGCAGCCTGCTGGGACGCGTATTGATCAGGATTTAAAACCTCGTGAAGCTCCGGTTTTGAATAAAAAACATATTCAATTGCATTATCCCCAAGAAATTCTGCTTCACTTACTCTATTTTCAGTAACTACAGAATCTACAGGGAAATCTACACCAAATATTTGACGCGCATACTCTCGTAAAGGTCCAGTATCTGCATTTCCACCAAGCGTTGCAGATGTTCCGGCACATATTAAATATCCTTCGGGAATTTTTAATCTTGCTTTGAGGCGACGAAGAAGCAACGCCAAATCAGTGCCTTGGGCACCATCAAAAGTATGTAATTCATCAACAACTACGTAACGAAGAGTTTTATCGTCGTTCTTAGACCACAATTGGCGATCTTTTGGCCGAATTAACAAATAATCAAGCATTTTGTAATTCGTTAGCAAAATGTCTGGAGGATCTTTCCTCAAAGTTTCTCGATCGGTTATCACACTAGTGGCTGTCATGGTCATCTGGCCGCGACCATCCTTCCCAGCGCGACCTCCAACAAAGAGACCTACTCTAAGCCCCTTTAAAGCAGGTGTCTGAGCAATTACCTGAGCAAAACGTCTAGCTTGATCGGAAGCTAGCGCATTCATTGGGTAAATTATCAAAGACTTAATGCCACTAACACCCTCGGCCTTTGCGCGTGCGCAGTGATCAAGGACTGGGTACAAAAAGCATTCCGTCTTACCGCTGCCCGTGCCTGTTGCAACAAGAGTACTTAAGGCTGCCCCACTGCTAGACAACCTATTCCAAGCTGCTTCTTGATGAATGTGGCCAGGAAATTCTGTCTCAAAAGATTTAAAAAACGTCTTGCCATTACTGCCAGTTTTAAATGGAAGTCCAATCTGAACAAAGGGCCCTTTCATCCAGCGATCATCATTCTCAGTAAACCGATGCATAACACCGGAAAAAAGAGGATCAGACGGATCAAAGCCATTCGTTAAAAAACTTTTTAAGCCGTTTTGAATTTCTCGAGCAAGAAGTGATGGCAGCATAGAATTTTATTAAGGGCTATAAATTAATGGGTTTATTACGAGCATGTGTACGTCGACTGCTAAAAAATTCCCAAGCAATCTCATAGTCTCGCTCACGACTTGAATTATGAAATGGGGCGCTGTAAGTCACGGTTTTATCACGTATTCCACCTGGCCGAGTATCGTCAGGAACAACTACCGCTACAGTACTTCCTATTGGAAGCAAACCTTTATCCTGCATATTCTTAATGTCTTCCCAACCAAATCGATCTTTTATAGGAGATTGCCCTGCTGGAAATATGGATATCTCAGGTGTATTACGTCCACCTTTTCGCGGTAACCCTACTCCTATAAGACCTTTGCTACTAGTAAAGATTGTTCTGCCATTACTATCAAACCAAGTATCGCGCTCATATTGCTGCATCACTGGAAATTGAACGCGATATATCAACAAAAGCTCTTCAAGAGATAGGTCGAGACTCTGAGCAATGAGTACATCTATTTCAATCAAAGCAAGTCTACGGGAGTAATCTGATCGTAACGAGCAGCTTCTAGACCATGATTTATTTAAATTTTTGAAAAAATTAGTATCCACCTTATTACTATTATTCTCAGACCATTCAACATCAGCAAATGAAGTTTTAAATAATTTTTCCCATAGCCCTCCATATGCGGAAGAAACGCAGGACAAACTAAGAACCCTAACGACCAAATCGTCATTTAATTCAACAATCGGAAGCATTTCTGGAATGCCACCAATATTGGTTCTGCCGGTTGTTTTAGATATAAAGTCGCCAACAATTGAAAAGGCGCACGCAGAAAACTTAATTAAATCGTCGGTATATTTAAAGGCTAAAGAATAGCATCCACCAGTATGAGCAATGCCCGGCGGGAAGATCGCACCAGTAAGGGTTCTTTCATTGGCTGGGGGCAACATTTTCCTGCATATATAGCGATAAAAATCTGTCATTCTTTTATGGCTAACGTCGCCATCATCTACCCAATCTACTTTTGGAACACGTTGTAAATATTGAGTAGGAGGCAAAGAAGGTAAAAAATTTGTTCTTGGCAAATAGCTATCATCAATTTCAGTTAAATCCACTACATCATAATCAGCCTTCTCCCTACTAATATGCCTTGGTGTTTTATTAAATGGATTAGCATTAAAAAAATGGGGGCCTGCCAGCACAAAATCAGATATTTTTTTAGGGAATGATGCAATTCGCTCTACCGATCTCGTAATTGTTCCGTCCTCTTGCTGCATTGTCTCGTGCCACATTTCTGTTGCCGAATAAGATTCCTTAAGATCCGAAAGCTTCATTGGATAGGATGAAATTTTCTTCAGCACATTTACCAGCTGTACAGAGTGAAGTGTGGGCAACCTTGCCATACGATAGTTACTTTGAGCCCCGTCATACATATTGGAGAATATTTTTAGTTCGGAATCACCTATTTTTATTATTCGATCTAGATGACCGCTTATATTCCAAGTGTTTGACTCATCTTTAATGCCGCCAGGAATGCCATTACCATCATGGCTATAGCAATAATCAACAGTCAAGGGTGAGAATAAATTAGCTAATGAGACAAAGTTTACAGATTCATCTTTATTGCCAGAGATATTTATACTGTACTTATTTCTATGCCCTATTGGGAAAAGCATAAATTGGTTTTGAAATTGCAAGTGTGTTCTCAACCTTGCATACATCAACTCACGAAGAATGCCACCTCTTGGATCATCATAAACACCCTCGGGATGCAAATATCCAACTATGCCTTGATCTGACATTAGCCTCCAGCTCAAAGGTATAAAACACTTGTATAAATTAGTTTGCTGACCCTTTAAATGTGGATAGTTTTGTAATGCGCCAAGATAAGATTGGGACGCTTCAAGCTCCTCAAGCTCATTTGTCCAGTCCTCAATAAGTTTAGGAAACTCTTTAAATGCCTGACTTCTTTGTGCAGCCATCTCACTAGCATTAAGCTTACGAATAGCTACCAGCGGATTAGCTTCACTCAAAATCCCCGCCTCCTTCCACTCCAACTTAAGCCAAGGTGGATTACCAAGGATTAGATCAAATCCACCTTTATTTAAAAATATATCTGCAAAATTTAATTCCCAATGCATAAATAATCGTTTTTTTGCTATCTCTTCAACCGCACTTACGCGTGGAAAATTAATCCTTAACTTGCTTATCCTTAATTGACCAAAGCGGTCGTGCAAGTTAGGCTGACCTTCAGTCATTGCCAAGCCCATTTGATCTGATTTAAATAATCCATCTTGAATATCAGGAACCAGATCCTGAGGCTCAGTACTTGCCATAAAATCTATCTGGGATTGAGTCGCCAAATCAACAATATTACCCTCCAGGATCGCACCAATCTCCATCCACCATTGCTCTCGACTTGGCAAATCTGCACTCTTTGTGATCGGCCAAAACCATAAAGAGCACCAGTAATCCATGACCAATTTCAAACGTCGGTATGGTGTAGCTAAATCGCCATCCTCGTTTAGTAGGCCATTCTTAAGAATTGCCTCTTTCTGGGCTCTCGTTCTAGCGGCCTCTCCAATATGGCTTGATGGCCATAACTCTAAGGGATCCTCGGTCTTTTCTCGATCCTCCAAAACTTGTTTTGCATGAGCACTCCACAAAACGTCAATAGCATCAGAAAGCTGCTGAAGGCGCTTTAATTCGTGCGACTCCAAAGGTTTGCTAATTGCTGTGCGCCAGGCTTTTAATCTTTCGAAATCTGCTTTGTATATTTGCTTAGCCACTTTATCCGCATAACTTGCCATTCCTGGATCTGGGAGCAAAAAATGATAAATCTCATCATGCCGACGATCAGACGTATTAGGATTTAGTCTTCGAGGCGCCTCTTCATGCCAAGCTGGTTTGCTTCCTTTTTTAAGCAAGCTTGAGGAATAAACTTCACGGCGTGCCCCGATCAAGCTATTTCCAGAGAATAGTTGATACCCAAACCACGGAACACGAGCGGGCTTGGGAATCTCCCCATTCACTGTGGGTTCGCCATAAATAGCGTTTAACCATAAACTAACTTCAGCAAGTTCAGTCGCAATCGGATTTAAATCAACCCCAAAAACATTGCGGTCAGCAATATACATTCTTGTTTTTTGAAGTTCTCTCGTATATTGTTCATGAGGAATTCGGCGCTTTAACTCCGCTTGCTTCCTCTCTAGATATGCTTCAGAGAGTTGATTAACCGCCTCATTTAAGAAGGCAGCACTTCCCATTGCAGGCTCTACAACTGTAAGCTTAAGGATGTCATCTGCCGCCTTACCTTCTAGCAATTCCTTAAGTGCATATTTAACTATGCACTGCGTTAAAATTTGGGGCGTGTAATAGCTAGCACTCTTTTGACGGTCTCGCCCTGCAAGGCGATAGATAAAAGTATCGCGAGGATAGACTCGGAGCTTCTTGCGACCCTGTTCATCGATGTCATGAACCCGCTCGCTCACATCATATTGATCAATTCGACTTGCGGGCACAAACCATGCGCTATCCATAACGTCGGTACTGCCGCCTACATCATCTTGCTCAGAGACTACCTCATCACCATCCTCATCTTCACTCGTTGAGTTAATCGTCTTTTTTCCGGCAGGCTGGACCTCATAAAGGTCCTCTGGCGCAAAAAATCCTCGATAAGATAGCAGAGCCTCATATACAGCACCTAGCTGGTTAATTGATAAGAGCTGATAACTAACCCGCCCTTTATTTCGTCCGCTCGAGAGAGACATCAGCTTGATTACTTTTTGCCATACGTGATTCGGAAAATGAACCTCATTCAGCATGGGAGTGGATGTAGGATCAAAAAGCTTGCTATCAAGTGGCGCAAGAGTAAAGGCCTCTTTTAAGCTGCCTGTAGTTAAGCTTGATTGAATATCAGCCCCACAGCCGCAGCTAATTAGGGAGAATAATCTGCGCAATGTTTCATCAAAAAACATTCCATCTCTTGCTGCTGTCGTATTAAGGGGAACCAATTCTAGATCTCTGAGCGACTCCAAGCTATAACCTTTAGCGTAGGTCTCACTTTTTTGGATTGGCACATAGCCCAGCTCGGGTCTCGCTTCTATATAAAACATGAAGAGCATGCGGTAAACCAAGCGCAAACATTCAAGACTCAGTTCACCAGCATCAACTGCGTCTTTGCCTGTATAAAATCCCCTATTACCTTCTTTAGCTTTTTGACGTAACTGTTGTACTGCTTCATTACCCAATAGCTCAATAGCCTCACGTAATGCATACTTAAGATCTTCGCTAACGCCGAAAGCATGTTTGTGCGCATTCTCATCCAGACCTTCTAAAAGGCTCAACCCTTCATTAGGCGCCAAACTATCGTGATGTAATAGAGCTGCAGAGGCTTGTAATGCATATATTTCTTTGCGATCAAGAATTTCATTCCAATCGAACCGCAACAAACGATTATTAGGCCACTTATATCGATCTAAGAGAAGCCACTCTTTGTAGCCAACCAAAATAACATAGCGTGGTGGATTATCCGCCCCAAAGATCGCCTCTGAAATAATCTCCAACCAAGTTAATTTTTTTAATCCACTGGGAACTTCTTGACCATCATAATGTGCAGCGGTGAGTCTGTGATCTAGTGGATCATCCTCCTCTAGCCCAGGTTGATAAGCAGGGATCACCAATAATGATGGCGCCTTATGATCTGCGCCATAAGCAGCCCAAATAGGGATTGAAAGTCCCGCTTCAAGCTCAATATGCTGAGGGTTTAGCTTATAACCAAGGGCATCTAGCAGAGGTTTATGCAACTCCGTGAAACTTTGCAACAAGTCTCCGTCTTCACGCAAACGTCCATGGTTTGCAAGGCCAGCAAACCACTTTCCACCTAGACCGCCAAGCTTTTTGTAGGGAGAGCGATTGGCAGCACGGATTATGTCATCCTCTTGTACCGCCGCATCTTCTATTGCCTGCCAACTCTCGATAAGATTCTTAATATCTCCCTTGAATACTTCTGCCAAGTAGTGGTGGCCATAAAACTCATTTTCATTAATGATGCCCGTAAAACTTTGTACGGTTTGGGCGATAGACATATTATTTTTCTCTTCTGATCTATTAACGAACAGCAGCAGCAAGGACTTGAATAAAAGGCTGAGGCTCGGTTGTCATAGTATCCTCAACCCATAACCGATATTCATCAAAAACTTTACGTATGTATTGCGTGCGCTGCTCTCGCTTTGAGCGCTTAAATTGCTCTGCTTGTTGATTCTCAGATAAACGTAACTCTAATTGCTCAAACTGCTTTTCTTGCAGCCTCTCAAGATCAGCGAGGCTGCCCGCCAGACGTTGAGTCATTTCTGAAGAAAACACTTTTTGGCGATCGACCATATACTCTCTCATCTTAGAAACGGCTTGAGGCAGGACATCTTGTAATGAAGATGTATCAAGACCCTGATTTCGGTTAGATAACGTGCCGGCTTTAAGTTTCACGCGTTCGGAAAATTCTGGAAAAGATTCTAGAATCCATTTTCCATTCTTATAAATGACCACCTTCCACTCTACAAGCAAGGGTTGCCCCTTACGATTGGGAATTAAACCCATCAATATGAATGCTTGCTCGCCCTCTTCCAATTGAGGACATTGAATGACTGGGGCACGGTGTCTTCCAAAGGCAGTAAGAACGCGTTCTGACAGCCACTCCATAATCGGATGTTGTGGCCACAGATAATGTAACGTCGGCCAACTCTCTTCATCTGATCGAGCTTGACGCGCCTGCTCAATAGCATGTGTTATCTGCTCTTTTTGTGCACATAATATATATAGATGATCGCTATCACGAACTTCAATTGGTAAGGTAGTTTTAAGTCTATGCTGCAAATCCCTAGGAGCAGTCAGCGTAATGATTTCATTTTCATCATCAAGTGAAAAAACAGCGATTGGATTTGGGATTGAAAGTTGTTGCAAAGCTATCTTGGCAAAATCGTAGTCACCAGTATTGTTTGCATGTGAAAATAAAGATATGTTTTGAGAAATTGATTCGGTGCTTAAGCTTTCTGCTACTTCAGATTTTATTTCCACCTCGGGCTGTGTAAAAAGCTTAAGGAGCCAATCGCCATCCGTACTATCTGATTTCTCTGTAGAGCTTTGTGCTGCATTAATAGTCGCCTCGAATTCTTGAGCTGAAGTTCCTGCAGCCATAATTTCAGCAACTTTAGCAGCTTCTTTTTCAGGATCATAAACATGAAGAAATGATGCGGGATCACCTAGATTCTTGTTGGCCTGCTCATCTTTGGTTTGAAGAATTTGTAAAATTCGCATATCTCCTTTAATCTGCTCTACAGCTGTCTCAGTAAAAAGATAAACAATTTTCGGCTGGACAGTTTGACCATAACGGTCAACACGCCCATTTCGCTGTTGAAAAACCATTAATGACCAAGGCAAATCGAAGTGCACTAAACGGTGGCAAAAGTAATGGAGATTCAAACCCTCAGAAGCAACATCTGAACACAGCAGAACTCGCATAGAGTCATCTTTTCTACCAAAACGATCCACTAATTCCTGTTGCTCAGTATCGGTCATACCTCCATGCAATATTTCAAATTGTGCAGCTTTCATTTCTAATGCTTTGGGCAACTCTTGCTGCAACCATTTCAGAGTTTCAATACGCTCTGAGAACAAAACTAATCGATCTATCGGGTCAGATACTTGCCAATTAAATTGCTTACTTTTGAGATGTTCAACTAACTTTTGGAATTTACTAAAGCTTTTTGCATCTATAGCTCGTAAAGTGTCGGCAAAAGTTTCCAGAGCAGAAATCTCTGAATCCTCATCTTCAGATTTATCTTGCTTTGCATTTAGCAAGACAACACGCCTTTCAGTTGAATCAAGGGCTGCATGAGGACTTGAAAACAATGCCTTTTGCATCCCAATACGTTGAAGCTCTTGCTGCTTTCCATCTTTATGTTCACCTTTTTGGGTGAAGGGAATTTTGAGCAAGGCCTCAAAAGCAGCTTCCTCTAAGGGAGACGCTGCCTGCGTTAATTGTTCTGTAATACGCTCTTGGAAATCAGCGCTTACCTGATCACGGATATCCTTCTTAAAACGACGCACCACTAAGCCCTTATCTTTAAAGTCTTGAGGGGTATAGTCATCTGGATCACTAATTGCTGTGGGATCCAGTAAGCTCATCAAAGAAGCAAAGCTTCTCGCTGATCCATCATGAGGCGTGGCCGAAAGCAGGATCATAGTATCAGATCGGCCAGCAAGCATTCGAGCAAGGCGAGCACGACGAGACATCCCATCTTCATTACCACGTGCTGCAACATTGTGACACTCATCAATAATGATAATGTCCCACCAAGCACTCTCTAAATAATTTCTATATTCAAGATTATTTTTGAGAGTATCAATTGAGATAATTGTTCTATCGTAATAATTAAATGGATTGTGATTGCTAGGAATGCTATTTCTAACTCGCTGCAATCCTATTGAATCCAAACGCACTAATGGTATGGAAAAGCGACTCCAAAATTCCTTCTGGAACTGGGTCAGCATACTTTTAAGAGTAATTACGAGAATGCGCTGACCCCTGCCACGCTGTATCAACTCAGTTGTTAAAATACCCGCTTCAAGAGTTTTACCAAGGCCAACAGCGTCAGCAATCAAAATTCTTTGCCGCGGTTGCTTTAACGCCTGTAATGCAGGATCTAATTGATAAGGGACTAAATTCATTACCCCGCGATGGCCAAGGTGAATTAACGCATCATTAGGGGTGCTACGTCGAAGCTGTGCTTCAAGATACAGGAATGTACTATTAAAATGAGAACTAGTATCAGCAACTAGCTCCGTTTTAGCGGGATCTAAAACTACGATTTCATCCTCAAGTTTTGTCAAAAACTGTGAGGAGCGCCCTCTAACAAGTTCAGAGATGCCGTCACAGCTTAGTAAGTTTCCTCCATCACTAGATGGATCAACTCTTCTAACAAGCCACTCCTCGTCTCGGACGACTACTCTTGCTCCAGGAGCGTACAAATTCATTTAAAACTTTCCATTAATTAAGTCAAATCTTTAGAAATAAACCCGTCGGACCACTTTGGGGAATCATCGCCTACAGTATGGATTTGGGGCGATTCAAAATCAGGCAAAAAAAGACCTAAATCCCAATAGCCTAACCCGTATGCAACTGATAATCGATCATATTCTTCCCCAGCTTCAACCCCAAAAAAATCATTCGGCTGGGGTAGTTTCTTGAGGTCAAATCGCGCTTTACGACCGCCTGAGGTGTAAAGATCAGCAATTTCTCTATAAAACGGCATTCGAGAGCCGCCTCCACACAAAAAGACTGGAAAAGGCTTCCAAGTTTCATCACCTGGAATCGAGCCCTCAGATGCCACTAAGACGGTTCTACTCCACAATGCTCTGCCAACAGAGTTTTTGAAGTCAATATCTACACGTTCTCTAGCTTGGTTAGCCTCAAATCTAAATCCCTCAAGCATTTCATCGAAATTCGAAGGGACTCGAATACCTCCATAGTTAATATC
>Ga0194047_10001054_pt1 | contig 17430 bp, 13 predicted proteins | sample JunL225m_MetaG_2_FD_160070 | JGI IMG/M metagenome (GOLD analysis project Ga0194047, IMG submission 160070) | Anoxic zone freshwater microbial communities from boreal shield lake in IISD Experimental Lakes Area, Ontario, Canada - Jun2016-L221-5m | ecosystem: Environmental > Aquatic > Freshwater... | reverse complement strand
GTTGGCTTTCTTCTATGTGAAGCATGTCGGCTATATTCGGCACCACGGTTTTCTTTTTATCTGCTTTGGAACTGCCTTGTGGCTCGCCGGGACAATGCCGCCGGTCTCGTTGTCGGGATTTCTCGACAATATAGCACGACGCTCGGAACGGGCCATCGCCCTTCTTTTGCCTGTTTTGCTGGCAATCCATTGTGCCGGAGCAGTCATTGCTGCTACCGGCGAATATCGATACACGTTCTCTGCTGCCAAAGCGACTGCCCTGATGATCCGCGAACGTGGCCTGGACAGGTTGCCGCTGATCGCCGACCTTGACGTCACCGGCATGCCGGTGGTTGGCTACCTTGACAAACCATTAGCTTACTATCCTTGCGGCGACCGGTTCGGGTCGTACGTCGTCTGGGACACCGCTCGCATGATGCACTCCGTTGTATGGGATCAGATCCTGCCGCTTGCGAAGAAATCTGCTTCGCCCGTGGTTGTCGTTGTCGATGAATTCGTTATGAAAAAATTCCCGCTACCCGCAGAGTGGCAAACGAAACTGCACTTGGTCGGATGTCGCAACGCAGAGATTGCCACCGAGGAGAGCTACTGCGCCTATCTTTTTGATTCGGCCAGTTCGTCTCTTAAATGAGCAGCACAATGAAACAGACACTAAAACAGCATCCACTGCCATTCTTCCTCGTGACGGTCGCCATTCTGGGGATTTGTGGCCTCATCGCCGTTTATTCACTGCGACTTAATTTCCCCCCGATTCGCAGTGACGGCCTCGGATATTACATCTATCTCCCCGCAGTATTTATTTATCATGACATCAGTCTGCAAAGCATTGCCGAAGTCTTTAATTTAGGCCAGATTCCTGACGTGACACCCTCTCTGTGGAAATACTCCGGTCCGGCCCTGTGGGAAAACACAACAAATTACCTGATTAAATATCCAATGGGCACAGCGCTGCTGATGATGCCGTTTTTTTTCATCGCCTGCTTAGCGGCGTTTCTGACCAACAGCCCGATTGATGGATTTTCACCTCTATTTCAGTATTTTGCAGCACTCGCCAGTTTGGTCTATGCGTTGGCCGGTATTGCAATTCTCTGGAAAGTACTGGAAAAACATTTCAAGCAAAACACCATACTCATTTCTATGCTGGGACTCGTCTTCGGCACAAACCTCTTTCACTATGCGACCTATGACAGCGTCTTCAGCCATGTGTACTCGTTTTTTCTCTTCTCAGCCTTTCTTTACATCGTTCAGCGCATGTACTCGGAAGGCAGTCTGCGATTTTTCCTTATCGGCGGAGCACTGGCCGGTCTCATAATTATCACACGGCCCACAAACGGGCTTTGGCTGCTGTTCGGACTGCTCTACTGTGTTGATTCGCTACACTCCCTGTCGGACCGGCTTTCTTTCTGGAAGAGCCACGCCGTCAAACTCGCTTCGGGAACCGTGCTGTGTGCAAGCATCATCTCCCTGCAATTGATTTACTGGAAGATCATTACCGGGCAATTCATCGTTTTTTCCTATCGCGGCGAGATATTCTATTTTACGAGTCCAGAAATTTTCAACGTGTTATTCAGCGTTCGCAAGGGATTGTTTTTCTGGTCCCCCGTTCTGCTGACAATCGTTCCGGGCCTGTTCTATCTCCGAATAAAAGCTCCGGAATACTTCATCCCCGCCCTCATATTCCTGCCCCTCAACGTGTATGTCATTTCATCCTGGCACAGCTGGTTCTATGGCGGTTCTTTCGGACACCGGGCTTTTATTGAATCGATACCTCTTTTTGCGATATGCTACTGTGCTTTGTACGAGGGGCTTGCCTCTTCTTCCGGAAAACGCGTGTTGACATGTCTGACTTTTTGTTGTGTTGTGCTTGAAACATGGTTGATGCTTAAATACTGGACCGGGGTACTCCCCTTTGATGGAACAACGTGGGATTATTTTGTCAGAACATTTTTTGTCCTGTCTTAAAATTTATTGAGCAGATTCCAAAAGGAAGTTACGTATGGTGCTAAGTGTCATTATCCCGGTTTTTAACGAAGCGGATACCATTGATGAAATACTTAAGCGTGTGGCGGATGTTCCTCTCGCCAAAGAAATAATTGTTGTCGATGATTTTTCAACCGACGGCACACGTGAAATGCTCACACGCTTAAGCGAGCATTATGACAACCTGAAGATTATTTATCATGAAAGAAACAGGGGCAAGGGTTGCGCCATCAGGACCGGCCTGAAACATGCTACAGGAGCGATGGTGATTATTCAGGATGCCGACCTGGAGTATAATCCCGTCGAATATCCCAAACTGGTCAAACCGATTGTCGAAGGCCGGGCCGATGTCGTCTACGGTTCAAGGTTTATCGGCGGAGAGGAGCACCGGGTCCTTTACTTTTGGCACTATCTGGGAAACCGCTTTCTGACGCTCCTGTCCAACATGTTTACCAACCTGAATCTGACCGATATGGAGACCTGTTATAAAGTTTTCAGGTCCGACCTGATCAAAGAAATACGGCTGGAACAGGATCGTTTTGGTTTTGAGCCGGAAATCACCGCAAAAGTGGCCAGGACCGGATGCAGAATCTATGAGGTTGGCATTTCTTATAGCGGTCGGACCTACTCGGAGGGTAAAAAAATCGGTTGGAAGGATGGGGTACAAGCCATCTGGTGCATCATCAAATACGGCCTCAGAGCGTAAATCCTCATGAATCAATCTGTGCGAAATAATGTTCTTTTCTGTGTTTTCCTGATTGTCCTGACGGTAGCGGTCTTCTGGAACATCAGTGGCAATGACTTTATCAACTATGACGATTTCCAGTACGTTACCGACAACAGGCATGTAACCTCCGGAGTATCAGTCGAGAATGTCGTCTGGGCCTTTACATCGGGTTATGCCTCTAACTGGCATCCCGTCACCTGGATTTCGCATATGGTGGATGTTGAACTGTTTGACCTGAACCCGCAGGGGCACCACCTGATCAACCTGCTCCTCCATACTACCAATGCCTGCCTGCTTTTCCTCTTTCTCAACAAGATCACCGGAGCTGCCTGGCGCAGCGTGGTTGTTGCCGCGCTTTTTGCGATTCACCCTCTGCGTGTGGAATCAGTGGCCTGGGTAGCAGAACGGAAGGATGTGCTCTCCACATGCTTCGCACTGTCGACGCTGCTGCTGTACAGCTGGTATGTGCAAAAACGCACTACATGGCGCTATCTGGCGTTTTTTAGTTGTTTTGTGTTCGGTCTGATGAGCAAACCGATGCTGGTCACCCTGCCGTTTGTCCTGCTTCTGCTGGATTACTGGCCACTGGGGAGGTTTGCACCGTGGGGCGGAGACGCTGGCGATCAACCGCCAAATCCGGCCCCTCACACACTGCCGCTCTCCGCGCTGGTTAAGGAGAAACTGCCCCTGCTTGCCGCAGCGATTCTCTCCAGCTGCGTCACCATGATTGTGCAAAGGGCGGAGGCGCTGCACACCCTGGAAATCACCCCGCTGTCGTTTCGAATAGCCAATGCCCTGGTCGCGTACCTGCGTTACCTGGGCAAAACCGTCTGGCCTACTGATCTCGCTGTTCTGTATCCCCTCCCGCAGGCTATTCCGCCTCTCCACAGCGTGGGTTCCGCCCTACTGCTGCTGCTGGTTTCCTATTGTGCCTTTGTCTTCTCGCGCAGGCGCCCTTATCTTCTTGTGGGCTGGCTCTGGTTTATGGGCGCGCTTGTGCCGGTTATCGGGATCGTACAGGTGGGCCTGCAATCCATGGCGGATCGTTACACGTATTTCCCACTGATCGGCATATTCATTGTGGTCGTCTGGGGGGTTGCAGACCTTACGGAGCGCCGGCCGGCCTGGCGCATTCCGCTAGCCGTGTCAACGGCTGGAATCCTCGCCGTTCTAAGCACGGTCACCTGGAGTTATGAGCGCTGCTGGGAGAACAGCACGACTCTGTTCACCCATGCCATTGAGGTGACGTCCGACAATTACTACGCACATTACATGCTCGGCAATGCCTATTATAAAGATGCCCTGTTCCAGGACGCCCTGACCCAGTTCGGCAGGGTTTTGCAGTTGAATCCGCGCTTTGCCGACGCCTCTGTCAATGCGGGGATTATTTATGCAAAGCAGGGCAATCAGGCTGAGGCCATAAAGCTTTTTACAACGGCACTCACATTGAAGCCCGGATCATACGCTGTGCACTACAACCTTGCGGTTGCGCTTCAGGCCCAGGGAAAACTGGAAGAGGCCATGATCCATTACCGCGAAGTTTTGCGCTTTGACCCGGAGAATATCGGCGGACATTTCAACCTGGGTCTTGCTTTGATGGATCTCAAGAGATGTGATGAAGCAATTCCCCATTTTAGCGCGGCCATGCGTTTGAAGCCGGGGTTGGAAGATGCCCGCCGCTATCTGCAGGAGTGCCAGCAGCAGAAGGGGAGCAGATGAGGACCCGCCATGACTGACGCATATAAACAGCTCTGTTATCGGCTGGGACTCATTACCCTGCTGATTGCGCTGGTGTATGGTAACACCCTCAATCACGGCTTCGTCTGGGATGATACCGATATCATCGTTAACAACCCTCTGTTGGAGAGTCTCGGCAATATTCCCCGCTTTTTCTTCGCCGAGGACAAGGTAGTCGTGGCCACCGGTTATTACCGCCCCATGACCTATATTTCCTTTGCACTGGACCGGGCAATCTGGGGATTGAATCCGGTCGGTTTCAACATCACCAATCTGGTTCTCCACATCCTTGTTGTGCTTCTCTTCTACGCTGTGATAAAAACGTTGTTTACTAAGCCACATCTGGCTTTTGTTGCCGCGGTTATATTTGCCTTACACCCTCTGGCCGGAGAAACGGTGAACTTTCATGCCGGCGGGCGGAATACTCTTCTCTCCGCCTGCTTTGCATTACTGGCGTTGTTGTATTACATACAGGAAAAACAGGTCCGGTCTGTTGCCTGTTTCACCTGTGCAATATTTTCGAAGGAATTTGCCCTGTTGCTGCCCCTGGTTTTTCTTTTTTATGATTATGAGCTGCAGCAGAAGAGATCTCGCTTCAGCGCCTATATTCCTTACCTCATTTCAATCATCTGTTATCTGGCTCTCCGGTCTCTTGCCGTCCAGAAAGCTAATTTTCTGGAGTCATTCAGATTTTCAAAACAGTTGTTATTGACGCCGTACCTTGCCGTGAGATACCTGTTGAACATGATCTACCCATTTCAACTCAAGGTCATGTATGATGAAAGCGTCGCCATTTATGTCGGTTTCCTCTGCCTGCTGATTGTCATTCTGCTAACAGGGACCATTTTTATTTTCAGAAAACACAAGGAACTGCAAATCTCCGTTTTCTGGTTCCTGCTTTTCCTGCTCCCCGTAGTCAATATAATACCACTTGTTTCGAATACCCTGATCGCCGACAGATATGCCTATTTCTCACTGATGGGCTTTGCTCTGGCTGTGGCTACCATCATTTGTATCGGCACAACGAGGATCATAACGGTTGCTGTCGTGATACTCTGCTCCGCTTACGCCATCACTGATTTCAGGCAAAACAATGTCTGGAAAGATGACGGGACGCTTTTCACCCGGATGGCCAACGATGCTCCGGAGATGTTCATCGGCTATCGCAATCTTGGCCTTTATTATTACAATAAGGGCGAAACGGACAACACCCTGTACAATCTTGCTATTGCCTGCTCTAAAGCCGATATTCCGCCCTTGTATCTGACCGGCGCCGCCTCCATGTTCATAGAAGCAAACAAACTCGACAAGGCCGAGGAATTGCTGCTCAAGTCACTGACGCGTGAACCTGCCAACCCAGAACCGTACCTGTTGCTAAATATGATTTACGAGAGGAAGGGGAATACAGAACTGGCTGCTTCCTATCTTGTCAAGGCTCGAAAATCAATTCCAGGGTTCGAAACAGAGCTGGGCCGAATGGCTGAAATATTCAGCCGTGAAGGGGAAGATTTTATCGCTGCGCACAAGTACACTAATGCGAAAAATATTTTATGGCGAGCATTACTGGCTAATCCTGACTTTGTTCCGGCACTTGTTGCCATGGGCCGTCTTGGTTACGAACAGGGTGATTTTACGAATGCAGCAAGATACCTTGAAAAAGCCATAGCCCTTGATCCGTCAAGTGCTTCTGCGCATAACGCCCTTTCTTTGGTGCGCCAGAAACAGAAAAAAACGGTAGAAGTACTGACGAAACCTACTAAGTGAACCAGTTCGCGCTCCAGTGTCAGTTCCATTGCCATGAGAGAGATCAATACCAAATTAACCAGTTATATTACCCCATTTGAAGAGGAAATATCATGATACGAAAGTTACTTCAGATCGTTATGTTTACCGCACTGGTCATGCCGGCATATGCTGGTGTGGGAACTATCCTTGAAACCGAAACAGGGATAATTGTCGAGTACAGTGGTGATGAAGAAGACCATAAAGCTGCGGCGGTTCGTGAAAAGGAAGTAGAAAAGGAGTTGAATGCTGCCAAGGCTAAGGAAGCAGAACTGGAAAAGGAGAGAGGCGTAGTAAAGAAACGGGAAGAAAAGACATTGGACAAGCAGCTAAACCCGTCAGAAAAGGCATTACAACGACAGAAAACCAGGGCCCAGGAAACAGATGATTAGCTGAAATTGTTGAGGCTTATTTACCAACCTGATTAGCACTGATCTCCCGCCAGTCCCATCTCCATAAGGGAAAAGGTGGCCGAAGGCCGGATGAGGGGAAACCTCTATAAACCATATAAATCAACACTACCCCCTCACCCTAACCCTCTCCCCCAGGGAGAGGGGATCTTTAGTCACAATAGTGGTAGATTGATTCGGTTTACCAATAGCTCCGAAGAAAGTCCCTTCTTATTTCGCAAGTGAGTGTGCCCGAAAATTCAGCACGCCGATAACCAGCAATACCAACAACCCCGTCATGGTCATGACAGTCCCGGCTTTATACGACCGGGGCGCATAGCGAAACGCAACACTATGCGTGCCTGCCGGGACAGGAACCCCCCTGAAGGCGTAGTTCGCCCGATACAGTTTCACCTCGCGATCATCCAGCCATGCACTCCAGTCCGGGGTATACAGGTCACTCATGACGAGCATGCCGGGGCTTTCACTGGTAACCTGCAAAATAACTTCGTCTGTGGCATTCCTGACCTGTGTAACCGAATATTTTTCCTGGAGTCCTGATATGGTCTTGAAAGAACCCTGAGGCGCTTCATCCAGTAAAACCTTTCTACTGAAATCAGTTTTCTTATCAATCATTTTACCCAGCATTACCTTGCGGTCAGGGACAACCTCGCTGTTATAGACCATGAATGCCCTCGGCATGACAAACATATTTTCGTAAATCGCATAGTACTTATTTTCAAAAAGCATCTTGAACTTTTCCGGCGGAAGGTCGCGAGGTGATATAACGTACTTGACATTCAGGAAATCAACCAGCGGCCAACTCGGGTCCCACTGTTGCCTGGAATCGATCTGCCCGCCGACACTCGGCCCTCCTTGGGCGAGGTAGAGATCCGAAAAACCTTGGTACACCGGAGCATCATAGCCAGCCACATCAGCAATTCCGTAGGCTGCACCGTAGTTGGGGTAAAAATAGCCATCTGTTGTCAGAATCCGATACGGCTCATGCCCTCTCTTCTGCAGGAACTCAACGGCAGGAGCAGGCGGCAGGATATCGGTTTCTTTGACTGCTGGATTGTAGCCCCAACCCATTGCACATAACTCTAATGCCGTCAGAGCAAGCAAAATATCCGGGAAAAGACGAAATACCCTATTGATTCTCAGACTAAGAAAATATCCGGTAACCAGGACAAATGTAATGACAAGCGGAAGATATGACCGCCACTGCCGAACCGCAAAAACCGAATGCAGGATTTTATGACTAAAAGTTCCGGGTGGTATGACATTTGACATAGGACCCTTTAGAGCGAATACAGAGCAAAAAAACAGGATCGTCATTATTATAACGGCGACACCGGCGTAAAAACCCTTTCTCTCCCTTGTGGCCGATTTAAAACGGTCGAGGAAAAAATCATAACCAAACCCGGCCATAACTGCAGTCAGAAAAACAAAAGGAAGTCTTAATCTCTTGCTGGGCGCCATAGAAAATACCGGTAGGTGACTGATGGCTTCAAAACCTGGAAGATGCCAGGCGACCCCGATACAAAACAGAGCCAGTGAGGAGATAATGATTAACGGCCGGCGTTTGCCGTCGGAAAAGAACGCTCCAACCGCCAGTACCAGGGGGATCAGGCCGAAATATACTGATTGTTCATTATAATTCTGGAAACTCTTAAAAGGCCAGATATAGCTGTGATCGAGTGGATTCCCGAAGAAGTTGGGGCAGATGAGGGTAACGGCGGTCGTGATATTTTCCAGCCAATCCTGCGAATAAAAAAAAGAACCTCCCACATCTGAAGCCCGGCCACCACGGGTAAATGTGGCACTATTCACCATAAAATCGAGAAACGGCAGTAGCTGAATGCCACTGATTATTCCTCCAAGGGTTACAGCCAGCAGGAATGCGCCCAACAGCGCGGCTTTTTCCCGCAATCCTGTGTCCAGAAAGACCGCCCTTGCCAGGAAGTACAGTGAAAATACTGCCAGAATCTGGAACGTGGTCTCCGGATGACCGCCGAGCAGCGACAGTCCCATGCCTGCCCCGAGTACGGCGGTTCTAAAGAGGTTCCGTTGCCGGAGCAGTTTTTCCCCTGCCCACATGAGGAAGGGGAGACACACCAGGACATTCGCCAGCGGAAACCCGACCCATACGATCAAGGGGCCGGAGAATGCAAAGCTGATGGCGGACAACAAGGCGCCTTTATCTGAAATCCGCAATTCACGACAGAATAAAAAAGTAAAGAATCCGGCGAAGAGCAGATTGAAAATGACGCGGATGGTTGCCACCTTCCCGGCGGAGAGAAAGCGGAGCAATAAGTTGGGTGGATAAAATAATGATGATTGAGAATTAGCTACCAGCGGTTGGCCGGTAAAAATGTACGGATTCCAGAGCGGAATATGTCCTTCTGATTGCAGGGTTTTGGCGGCGACACAATGCCAGACGTAGAACTGCTCAATTTCGTCGCTTAATAATGTGTTCTGTGGAGGCGGAGGTGGAGTGCCGCTGCGAGTAAAAAGAAAGGGGTTACTCGCCGGAATATCTCCTGGGACGATTACCTTTCCCTGGAAAAACACCGGCCAAAACAAGACAATGACTGCCAGACACAGACAAACAATCGCAGATACTGTGTCTGACTTTTGTGACGTTAACAAAGCGCCCACTCGTGATCCGCCTTCTTTTTATCATCGTCCGATGGTGGTGTAATAGGAGGTGTACTGGTCAATCACGCGCCCGTCCCATTCGAATTCCGGCTTGATTATCAAGTCACCCTTCTTGTCAATATAGCCGCACTTTTCACCGACCTTAACCGGCGCAATGCCTTTGACAAAAATCGATCCCGCATCATACTTCGGTGTGATCACCATCTTCCCCTGTTTGTCCATATAGCCAATCTTTTTATTCTCAGAAACCGGTGCCAGTCCCTCAGTGAAAATGGTTGGGGAATCAAACTTCCGGTCTATAATCTGGTTGCCCTTGGTATCGAGCAGTAGCCACTTCCCATCCTTGCTCACTGCCGCAACCCCTTCGTTGAAGTTGGTGGCGTTTTCATACTGGGCGGGGATCACCATTGTGCCACTTGGATCGACAAACCCCACTCTGCCATATTTGCCGTTGATCTTTACCCGCGCCAGGCCATCCTTGAATGGCCCCGCCTCGAAAAACTGAGGTTCAATGATCATCTGCCCAGATTTGTCGATGTAGCCGTAGTTTTTGCCCATTTTTACTGCAGCAAACCCCTCGGAAAAAATGGATACATCAGCAAATCTCGGGGTAATGGCGAAGTTGCCATCCTTGCCGATATATCCAGCCTTGTACCCGTCCTTTTCGACGACAACTACCGATGCCAGGCCCTCCGTGTAGGCAAACGTCGAGACAAAACGCGATTCAGTTAACTGTTTGCCGGTCGTGTCAATATAGCTCCAACGGTTACCGTTCTTGACGGCCGCCTTACCCTCCCGGAAAACGGAAGCGGCATCGAAACGGGGTGGAATCACCATATTCCCCTTTTGATCAATATAACCGTCTTTACCGTTCTGGCGCACTGCCGCAAGGCCTTCCGAGAAAATCGACGCACTTTCGTACTGGGCGGGAACCACCATTTGACCTTTACTATCGCAGAATCCGAATTTCCCCTGGTTTTTTACCAGAAGAAGGTACGTGTCGGCAATCTTCTCAGCTACTTTCGGTTTTTCCTTATTACAGGCGGTGCAGAATACCAGCGCCGCCAGTGCCAGGCCGATTAATCGTTTCATGTGTCAGTTCTCCCTTTCAGCGCAAGTATCTTTTCAAATAGGCTTGTAAATTCGTCTTCTGTAAGGCTTTTGTAAAATTCAGACCGTCCGGCGACCACAAGCAGCGCTCTGCCATCTTCCTGCCTCACGATGCCGATAATCTCCCGACGGTAAAACAGAAACCGCCAGATAACTGCCAGCGATGCAATAGCAAACCCCGCGTAGATTATGGAAAGGCCCCGCTCCTTGTAGACCGAAAAGCGCACCCAGTAGGGTAGTTCTTTCAGTACAAGCTGGTAGTCTGCAAATGCCAGGGTGCCATCCTTGGTTACGGGTCCCTGGGCGATCGTTTTTCCAGTCTGCTCTACGGTTACCATGAAAAGCGGGTTTTTGAATTCCTGGGAACGGCTGGCGGGCGCACCATCTTTTACATAGTAGTCAGGATAGAATGTCGTCCTGAAATGAAATCCCGCCAGGGAAAAGACGTCTTCCTTTCCTCCCGTGAGATTTAGTTTCGTGTAGGCCCCGTCGATATCTTTCCCCGACCGGTCCTGGACTACGAAAAGCGGCGTCGGTCCCACGGTATTGACAATGAAAGAGCTGTTATCAGCCTTGTAGGGGCGGTTGACGTTTGCTTCATGCTCAACCCCCCGACTATCAACCAGGTTCACTTTAAGACCGGTCGGCGTCCCGTTGATTCTCGTCGGGAGAACGCTCTTTACCGTGAACGCCACTATTGGGGGCGTTCCAATCTTAGGCAATTGGGGCTTTGCATTAAAACGGGACACCTCTCCCTGGAATGTCTCCCCTTCTGCAAGGTCGAGGACGCCGACGAATTTGGTGTATACGCTAATCATTCCACCGAGGAGAATGAAAAAGAAACTGATATGAAAGAGTCCGAATGCAATCGGTGACAGGCGGTTTTTTACGCCGCAGAAGCCTTCACCATCTCCTGAAACCGTAAAGCCGTTTGAAATCAGCAAACCAATTACTGCCGGGGCATCCATACCTGTCGGCAACTGATACGAGGCGTGAAACGGATAGCCCGGGGCTGTTTCAGGATTACCCGGCCGCCCTTCAGGAAGGGCAATCCGCTTCTTGATCAGGGGAATCCGCTGCCACATCACCAGCGCCAGGTTCAGGAAAAAGAATGCCCACAGTGTCAGCATGGTGGAGGAGGCGTAGATCGAGGTAAAACCGATCGACTCCAATGCCCCCAGCAATTTTGGTGAGTTGTGTCTCCACTGTTCGTAAATCTCCTCAGATACCAGGTTCTGCTGTGGTATCCAAAGTCCCAGCATGAACATCACACCCAAAAGAGATATGAGGAACAGGGTAAAACGTAGCGAACTCAGAAATTTGATTATTTTATTCATGGTCAGGTCCGTACCGCTTGGAATGTTCAGTCAAAATTTACCGGACCTGAAACGTATGGAGGCTGGTGTCGATAACGAAAGTGACGCCGAAAAATGAGATAATAACGGTGCTCAGGGCAAGCACAACGATCCAAGCAAAGCGCGCTTCACGCCAGCCGAAAGTTATCCGCAGATGTATGGCGATTCCGTATATAAGCCAAGAAACCAATGACCAGGTTTCCACCGGATCCCAACTCCAATAACTGCCCCACAGATCCTTGGCCCAGATGGCGCCTGCAGAAATCATAATTGTATCGGTGATAAAACCGAATAGCACGTACCGGAAGATCAGTTCATCCAGGCGGTCTAGGGAGGGGAACTTCTCATAGGATGGATTAACGACTCCAGCAGCCAAACTCTTCTTTTTCATAAGAAAGAGAACACCCGCAGCCATTGCCAGGGTGTATGCACCGAAGGCCAGCCAGGCGAAGTAGACATGGATGTAGAGCCAGTAGTTTTTGAGGGCCGCAGCCATGGGGGTAAGTACCGGATTACGCATGACACCGAAACCCATCATCACAATTACCAGCGAAACAGAAGCGGTAGCCAGAGCCTGCAGTGACTTGTTCCGCCATCCCACGTAAAGAGTACCGGCGATAATGAACCATCCCCCCATCATTGCACTCTCGTAATCCCCTGCCCAGGGGAGATGCCCCTGAGCCTGGTAGCGGGCGCAAATGGCAATTGTATGGGTCAGGAATCCGATAAGGATAAGGATCACCATCTTCGGCATAAATCGTGGATTCTTGAATACAAATGAATAAATGTACCCCCCGCTCGCCAGGGAGTAAATCACAAGTGATATCCAGAAAAATATCATTTCCACATTCGACATATCAGTTATCCTTTATAGTTTGTTCAAAGTAGTAAACGTCCATGAGGGACGAGTTTAATCTGATGACTTTGTTTCATCCTTCATCAATAGTCTTAAAGTCTTTCCTCCAATGGCCCTTACCCGGCTTCCCTCTTCTGCCTCCTCCAGCCAGACCCGCTGTGGCCGGATCGCAATCCTGATGAGCCCGCCAAAAACGGCGAGAACTGCCCCGATCATCAGCACGGCGCGATGCCTACCACGCGCCACCCGGATTTCAGACCAGTGGGCAAGACCCTCAAATGAGGCAACATACTCTCCTTGGGTTACTTTGTTCGTGCCCCACAGTTCTAAATCGAAATCTATACTTTTATTCGCTCCTAATTTTACCTCTACCCGCATCGCTTTTTTTTCTGGGATGAGCCAAGCAGTTCCATTCACATCAGGGAACTGGTTGTTCCTCAGTGAAGCGGCATAGCTGTAAGCGTCCTTTTTTTGCTGCAGGGGTAAGAATTTAACAAAGCTGTCGTATACAACAGACTTCTCTTTCCTGATACCAATCAGGGCGTCAAAGAGAAACTTGGTCATGTGGTAATCGAGACCATCATGCCGGAAGGGTTTGCCAGGGGCTACGGTCCCTTTAGCCAACTCTTTGCGGTCTTTTGAGAGCAGAGCTATTTCCGTTGCGCCCTTTGGCCATTGCTCATTAGGCAGTATCTGCTTCCTCACCTGAAGCAGCGGCAGACTGTTAGTGTCGGCCAGAGCGCCAGCCTCAATTTGTCCAACCAACCCCGTCCGGGCAAGCGACATCGGTTCACCGACCCCCAGTCGCACCATCACGGAATACTCCCGCATATAGTCATATGAACCGAACAGGAGCAGAAGCAGCAGGGCGCCGTACAGCAGTGTTGTCCCGACGTATCCGAGGTCGCGTTTTTCCCCGTAGCGTCCAACAGAGTCAAAAATGTAGCCGGCGCCGACCAGCTCAATCTGCAACTGCGATGCCGGCCGGCTCAGCTCAAGCACGCTCTTTGGCTGACAGCAGTCGGAGCCGTAACGGATGCCTCCTCGGATCTTCAGCACGCAGCGGAAGAATCTTACCAATACGCATATGCAAAAGAGTACGTTGTTGCCGAGCAGCAGGGTTCCCGAAACGGGAAGGTTCAGCTTTATGCCGAGCACGGAATATAGGGGTATGACGAGGAAAACCAGTAAAAAATAGGGGGAGATTAATAACAGTTTTTTCGCTTCAGAGAATCTGATACTTTCGCTCATAAGTTATGCCACTTCCTGAAATGGAGTAAAATGCAACTTTCCCTAATCTGACTAAATAAGAATTAGAACATAATACAACTTCAAAAGCCAGAAATTTTACGGGTTAGTGGACTGCCTTGCTTCAAGGAGGTCGAGAGCTTCGTGGAACACTCCCGCATGTATTCTTCTTCTCCCCTCCGTGCGGGAAAATGCGTTAATAACATCATGCTCACGCACGAATACCATCTCGCGCCGGGGCAAGAAAACCGCCACTGGCAGCCAGACACACCCTGAACAAATAAAAAGAATGGCTGCTGTCCAGATCAGCAATACACCATAATCCTGAATGAAATCTGTTTTCACCATCCGCCTGGAATCGGGGATTGCCAGTCGGTAGCCATCCTGGACAAATTCTCCACCGGTCGGGACGCTACCGGTAAATAGAAGATTCTTCCCTTTTAGTATTTTAAATAAAAAGGTTATGCGTCCAGTCATATAGGGGTCGCTACCATCATCCGGCTTTACCAGGCTGATAAAGATCTGGTAGGGAGAACCTGGAATTTCAAGCCTGTCCTCTTTACCCGGCGGATGTATATTCAGGGCACTTTGCTTCTCGTAGGCAGGCTGAATATCGGGAGCAGAAAAACGGATGACAGAGGCAATCCACAGATAACGAGGGTATACGAAATAACCACGATATAGGGAAGGGGGATAGAGCCCGAATATTTTTCTGCCGTCCCCTGCATCCGACTGGGCGACTTCCACGATAAGATCCTTGTCAAGAATCGCACCGGATGATTTCATGAGGCTGATCCGCTCCACCAGTCCACCGCCCCCCTTCGCCGTGGGAAGTGGTTCTCCCTCAATAACGTTCATACGGCGTGAACTGCGGGTGGTAAGACTTATCAGGATTCCGGCGAAAAGACAAAAAACGGCGGCCAAAAATATCATACGGGCGGGAAAGAGACTGATCCCTCTCCAGGCGGCAAGCGTTCTTTCCGTACGTCGGCATCTGTATCCCTCTGAGTTGAGACGCTCCTCAAGTTCGGCAAAAGTGGGTAAAGCAGGAACGGTAACCGACTCATCGAACAATCCATACGGAGTCTCGACCTCTTTGCAGTTCACAGCACGGCGCCTTTTGTGGTGTCTGTAAGTTTCCAGCAGCATCCGACAGAGACTGTTCAGCGGAATCAGGGCAAGAAGAACAACCAGAACGCTACTCGTTCGGGTAAATGCCATCAGAGCTATCAAGGTATCATCCGTGCCGAAGGCGATACCTATATAGGTAAGCAGAAAAACTCCGCACACCAGGGGAGGCAGGGTTCGGGACGATAGAACGGTCCAGATTGCATTCAGCAGACGTTTCACTTGCCCCCTCCCTTGGTCCCTGTTGTCGCCTGGACAGTTGTGTTCCAGATGTTGATCATGGTCATACCGTCAATATGCACACCATCCTCTTTCACCGTGAACGGTATGGGCACGGGATTACATCCCCCCGGTTTTCCCACGGTTTCCAGTGGAATGAGCGTCTTGCAATAATAACAGTAAACTGTTCCTTCCGCCTGTCCGTAACCATCCGGTTTGCAAATGGCACAGGCATCCAGATCCACCGTCAACTGCCCCGCTGGGGTCAACAGCACGAAGAACCTCGCCTCCTTCCCTCCCTGTTTGAAAAGGTATTTGTGCAGCTTGCCATCCTCCAGATCAATTTCTCCCTTTCGTGGGATGAATATCTCCCCTGCTTCATTTGCCAGAACAGGCAGCGGTTTCGGGTCCCAGTATTCAACGCTCGGAAAACTGCTCCGGTAAGCCGCGGCAGCAAAAATCAGCAGCGCCAGAAGCGGAATAACGAGACGGTAGCGCCTCTCCCTGATTGCGGCAGCCAGCACCTTGCGACGCTGCGCTCCTTGACGTATATGAGCTACCGACGGCATAATTTCGAAACGGATCGCCAGAAGAATGAGAACCACCGGGGTAAACCAGATGATAAGCCCCCCCCAGAATCCAACCTCCTTCCCGAACAGGAGACCGATGTAGCCCCATAGGTAAGTTCGGATGAAGAGATGGTCAGGAATCAGCATTGACTCGAAGAACTGGTGAACAAAGTCGTGGGCGAACTTCATTACCTTCATGCTCAGCGGGGAAAAAATATCGAGTCGTATAAGGGAGGAAGAACTGAAGAGCAGAAGGGCAACCACTGCAACAATGAGAGCTGGCTGAGACACCGTCACAGCAGACGGCAGAAACTTCTCCACTGCTTTGGCTCCATACGCTAAAGCATATGACAGCGCGACTGAAGCCAGAACAAGCAGTATAAACTCTAAAGTGGCTCCGTCGATTACAGGGAGCCGGCAAACGCAAACCGCCCCCGCGATAAGACTTGTGAGAAAAGCGACTGATCCAGCATAGCCCGGCGCATTGACGAGCTTTTCTCCACTAAAGATCTGAAATTCACGAGCGGTGCTGCGGTAAATAGTGGCAACAGCAACACCCCAGAGCAGGAGAAACACTCCTGCCACCACGCCCCTTATAATCCCGAATGATATCTCTCCAGGATATGAACGCAGAAGGATAGAAGCTCCAGCCACCCCAAGCGCAAACCCCGCAACACCCACAGCCGTAATAACCGAACGGCTCCGGGGAAATCCTCTCAAAAGGACCAGCACAATCCCGACCCAGGCAAGTAGATGTGGTATAAGCTTCAATGCAACCATCAGGATACTTTCCGTTCTTCCCGCACCAGCACCCCATCATCCAGATATATAGTCCGGTCTCCCCAGGCAGCTACTTCCTGATTGTGGGTCACCATGATAATGGTGAAACGTTCCTCGGCCCGCAGTTCCTTGAGGAGTTCCATTACCATGATCGTGCTTTTGTGGTCGAGGTTTCCGGTCGGCTCATCCCCCAGAAGAAGCTTCGGGCTGTTGATGATTGCTCTGGCGATACAGACCCGCTGCTGCTCTCCGCCCGAAAGTTCCCCCGGACGGTTCATCAGGCGATGCCCAAGGCCAACCCTCTCCAGGGCTGATCTCGCTTCAGCCTCGTCCGGAACGCTATGAAAATACTGGGCCAGCATAACATTCTCTACAGCCGTCAAGTAGGGAACCAGGTGGTGCTGCTGAAAGATGATCCCGACAAATTCCCTGCGAAAACGGGCCAGCCCGTCTTCGGAAAGTTTAAGCAGATCTTCCCCTCCGACCCGCAAGGAGCCCGCACTGGGCCGATCGAGCCCCCCAACCAGATTCATCAGGGTACTCTTGCCGGAACCGGAATGTCCCATCACCGAGAGCCATTCGCCATCCGGAACCATCAGATCGAGCGGTTTCAAAGCGCAGATGTCGATGTAATTTCTGGTAAGGCCGCTTGTTTCAATAATTGTAGATGACATCGATTAATAACCTCTTTATAGGGTTGAAGGTCGAAGGAGAATCAAAACCCTCAACCTTCAGCCTGCCTTTCTTCATTCAACCTTCAACCTCATCTTCTACAGTTGGATTTTAAATATTCTTCAATATCAGCACATTACAAGGCGCAATTTTTTCTGTGGCACTACACCACCTGTTCTTTGAAACTTGAATCCTGCTTGTTTTCTACTATGGTTGC
>Ga0194047_10001052_pt1 | contig 17436 bp, 13 predicted proteins | sample JunL225m_MetaG_2_FD_160070 | JGI IMG/M metagenome (GOLD analysis project Ga0194047, IMG submission 160070) | Anoxic zone freshwater microbial communities from boreal shield lake in IISD Experimental Lakes Area, Ontario, Canada - Jun2016-L221-5m | ecosystem: Environmental > Aquatic > Freshwater... | reverse complement strand
GTGCTGGTGGTCGAGCACGACAAAGATACGATGCTTGAAGCAGACGAAATTATTGATCTTGGGCCGGGAGCAGGAGAATATGGAGGAGAAATTGTCGCCCAGGGAGCTGCCGCCCTTCTTGACCCCCATTCACTGACCGCAGAATACCTTTCCGGAACCCGCCAGGTTTCCTTTAAGGGAGAAGAAAACAAGAAAACCGGCGAACAGCAATTCCTTCGGCTGACAGGATGCAAGGGCAACAACCTCAAAAACATTGATATCACCATTCCTCTTCGCTCGCTCGTCAGCATTACCGGCGTCAGCGGATCAGGCAAATCCACAATCATCAACGAAACCCTTTTCCCCATCCTGGCGCGCCACTTCTACCGCTCCAAGCTGCTCACCTATCCTTATGAAAGCATTGAAGGCATAAAACATCTTGACAAGGTTGTCAACGTCGACCAGTCACCAATCGGCCGCACACCCCGCTCAAATCCCGCAACCTATACCGGCGCATTCACCTTTATCCGCGACTTTTTCACCCGGCTGCCCGAAGCGCAGATCCGTGGTTATAAAGCCGGAAGGTTCAGCTTCAACGTCAAAGGGGGGCGCTGCGAGGTCTGCCAGGGCTCAGGCACAAGAAAAATAGAGATGAACTTTCTTCCTGACGTCTATGTCCGATGCGAAAACTGCAAGGGAGAACGCTACAACCGCGAAACCCTGCTGGTCAAATATCGCGGCAAATCCATTGCCGACGTGCTTGAAATGACCATCTCCGAAGCTGCTGAATTCTTTATAGACTTTCCCCGTATCTTGCGCATTCTCAACACCATGCAAAATGTCGGACTTGGCTACCTCAAGCTCGGCCAGCCATCCCCTATGCTTTCGGGTGGCGAAGCCCAGCGCATCAAGCTTTCAGCCGAACTAGCCAAAATACAGACCGGCAACACTCTGTACATTCTTGACGAGCCAACCACCGGCCTCCACTTCCAGGATATCCAGCACCTGCTTGAAGTGCTCCGAAAACTCGTCGACAAAGGCAACAGCGTTATCATTATCGAACACAACCTCGATATTATAAAAAACAGCGACTGGATTATTGATATCGGGCCTGAAGGAGGCTACGAGGGGGGAGAGGTTATTGCAGAAGGAACACCTGAACAGGTCGCACAGATGGAGCACTCCTATACCGGAAAGTTTTTAAAAACTGAGATGGGGATCGTATGAGTCCCGGCGGGACGACGTGTTGGTAGCCTTAGAGGAACTCCTCATAATAATCAAGATCCTTATGGAATGTCTCCTCAAGAGCTCTGAGCGAAAGGAACGCGGCTGTAATACAGAGGCCGCCAATCAGCAATGCCCCAGATTCCATACCGAACATTCCTCGAAAAAACTGAAACAGCATGGTAATCGGCACGACCATGCCGCGAACAAGATTAGGCACCGTAGTTGCAACGGTGGCGCGCAAATTAGTGCCGAACTGCTCCGCCGCAACGGTGACAAAAATAGCCCAGTAGCCGGCGGCAAAACCAAGAAAAGCGCAGACCAGATAAAAGAATTGCGGAGTCTGATGCCCCTGAAGAAAATAGAGCGCAACAGCTCCAACACTCATCAGCATAAAGAGCAGAATAACCTTTTTGCGGCTTTTCAAAAGCTGACTCAATAAACCGCTTGAAAGATCGCCAAACACCAGTCCAAGATAGCAGTACATCACCGCATTGCCAGCAGAAACCGGCCCGGCAATACCAAGTTCCACTGCAAATTCAGGTGAAAAGGTGATCAGCACACCAACCACAAACCAGATCGGGACACCAATCATAATCGAGTTGAGATAGCGAAAAAAACGGTTACGATCCGTAAAGAGCGCAAACATATTCCCCCGGCTGACTCCGGTTTTTGCCTCCATAGCCTGAAACATTCCCGATTCAGCAACCTTTACCCGGGCTATCAGCAGCAGAAGCCCAAGCCCTCCTCCAATAAAAAAAGCGTTATGCCACTCATAGGAATTGGCCACAACATTGGCAAGAATCGCTCCCGAAACACCGATAGAGGCAACAAGCATCGTGCCGTAACCACGTATCCGGGTATGCAGCACCTCCGATACCAGCGTGATCCCCGCACCGAGTTCCCCGGCAAGTCCAACACCGGCAATAAATCGCAATGCGGCATAAGCAGGAAGAGAAGAGACAAAACCATTGGCAATATTAGCCAGAGAATAGAGCAAAATTGAGGCAAACATGATTTTCAGGCGCCCTTTTTTGTCGCCAAGCCAGCCCCAGAGAATGCCGCCCACCAACATTCCGATCATCTGCATATTCAGCAGATAGACCCCGTAATCGATCAACTCCTTACCTGAAAGCCCAAACGATTTCAGACTTGGTACCCTGACAATGCTGAACAGAACCAGATCATAGATATCAACAAAATAGCCAAGCGCCGCCACAATCACAGGCAAGCTGAAAATATCGCGCACCGATACAGACTCCCCCTTCACAAAACACCCCCTTGTTTGCCTCGCTGATGAAAAATCCAGTACATTCTTGCCCCTTATTTTTCAGTCAAGAGATCACAGACGAAGAAAATGCTTTTCCACTGCCCGCTCCTCTCGATTGGGTATATCACTATAATGAGGCTGGACTGCACCAATCGGCACAAGTAACTCAGGAAAGATGCTGACTTCAACCCCCTGCATAATCGTATCAAAAAAAACAACAAGTCTGGTCTCCCGAGCTTGTTTCACCACAATCCCTTCAAAATCCTTGAACGGACCAGCAAGAACCCTCACTTTCTGACCCGCAGGAAGAGAGGATACCGTCCGGGTAACTGCATCGGGCTCCCTGACCAGTTTTTTGAGCCATTCAATATCTTTTTCGCTGATAACAGAGGGCTTTCTGCCAATCCCGATAAATTTGACGACACCCTCCGTATCGAGCACATTGATATGCTCCTTGCGTATGTTAATATTGACAAACAAATATCCTCTAAACAACGGTTCAGAGACTTTTTTCTTTCTGTCACTCCATTGCCTCCATGTTTCAAGCAGTGGAAGAAAACTTGCAACTTTCTGTTCAAGCAACAGTTGGTGCACTTTTTTTTCATACCGCGAGCGAACATAGACAGCATACCATCGTAAAATCTCAATGTCATCCATTCAAGCATATTATTGATTGCCAGACAAACAGGAAAAGCAGCATCTTGACCCCATGCTCACCATCACCCCGAAGTAAAGGTAACAACTCCACATTATTTTGCAAATTGCCACCGAACCCAATAATAGAGCCACCCGATCATCTCACGCAAAGCCTTTTCCGACTGCCCAAGGGCCTCGGCACTCGGCAAAAAACGCAATACTGTCAACCCGGAGTTATCATCTACCTGATAATCCACCCGAAACGGCACAACACCAAAACCTGCCTGTTCAAATAACAGAACCGCCCGGCGGGCATGGTATGCACTGGTGACGAGAATAATTCTTTTCTTCCTCTTGTCAACACCCAGCAACTTGCCCGCCGCAACCGCTTCATCAGCAGTGTTGCCAACCTTTGCCGTTAAACGAATCACTCTCTGAGGAATCCCAAGCAGCACAGCCCTCCTTTCCAACAACTCACCCTCAGGGACTGTATCCTGTTGCCAGGGCAACTGGCCCCTGGTAAACACCAGCACAGGTGCTTTTCCTGCCTTGAAAAGGTCGATACCAGCATCAAAGCGATCAACAGCGTCATTCCATTCACCAAGTGGCGCTCCTTCAACCTGACGAATCATTCCGCTCAACACCACAATGGCATCAGCATGTTCTACCGCATTCACAGGAATGCGTAAGCTGCCAACCTCAACAAACCGCATCAACCCATCAGAGACCACAGGCATACTGAAGGCCCAGAGCAGAAAAGCCGCATACCACAACAACAACCTTTTGCGCAACACCATGCCAGCAAGCATACACAACAGAGTAAACCCCAGTGGCAAAACCAGAATTGGAAGAATTTTATTGAGAAGAAGCATAATCTAATCCATGGACAACGTTTTGTGGATCAATAGCATGGTCGCTGCAAAAACGATCTATCAGTCGAAGAAATTGAGCACCGTAGCGTTCGAGCTTTACTTCACCAACTCCTGAAACAGTCAACATGGTTTCGGCGGTACGAGGATAAAGTGCTGCCATGTCATGAAGCGTGCGGTCTGAAAAGACGATGTAGGGTGGAATCCCCTGCTCATCGGCGATCTGTTTGCGAAGTGTTCTGAGGAGTTCGAAAAGCGCCTGATTGTATGGCGCTGCGGATGAGACAGACTTTACCGGTGACGCTTTTGCTTTTTTCTTTTCCTCAACCCTGACAATTGCAAGACGCTCATCGCCCTTCAGAAGTTGGATGGCCTTGGGCAGAAGAGCCAGTGTTGGATAGAGTCCTTCAGATTTCTCAATGACTTTTTGGGCAAGAAGTTCATCAATGAGCTGACGCCAGTATTTTTTCTCGTGCTCTTTTCCTACTCCATAAGTTTTGAGGCGATCGTGCCCAAAATCACGTATCTTTTTGTTGGCGCTTCCAGTGACTATATCGACGATATGCATGGCGCCAAACCGCTCTTCGGTGCGCACTATCGCGGAGAGCAGCATTTGCGCTTCACGCGTGCAGTCGGCCACTTCGCGTGTACCAAGGCAAATGTCGCAGGAGTTGCAGTTCTCGTGGGGATAGCTCTCCCCAAAATAGTCGAGCAGGGTTCTGCGCCGGCAGACTGAGTTGCTGGCAAAACCGATCACCTTCGTCAGGGCTCCAAGCGCTCTGGCTCGTTCAGTTTCGTCCTGCATCGAATCGATAAAGAAGCGCATTTTGGGGATATCTCCCTGCGCGAACAGAAGGGTGCATTGCGCGGGTTCGCCATCTCGCCCTGCCCTGCCGGTCTCCTGGTAGTAGTTCTCGATGCTTTTCGGCAGATCGGCATGAATGACAAACCGGATATTTGATTTATCAATGCCCATACCAAAAGCAATAGTCGCGACAATGACATCCACTTCATCGCGGATGAAAGCTTCCTGGTTGTACTTGCGATCGGCATCGCTGAGGCCTGCATGGTAAGGGAGGGCGCGAAACCCTTTCACCTGCAGCATGGCCGCCGTATCGTTGACGCTTTTGCGGCTGGTACGGTAGATGATGCCCGCTTTGCCTGGATGGTTTTTAAGCAGGGCGACAAGCTGTGCTTCCGGATTGTCCTTGAAACGGACGTCGTAAAAAAGATTTGGACGGTCGAAGGAAGCTCGGACAACGAGGGGAGTACGCAAGGCAAGCTTGTCCAGAATATCCTGCTGCACCCGGTGGGTTGCTGTTGCGGTAAAGGCTGCAACCGGGATGTCCGGAAAGAGCGTGACAAGAGCGGAGAGCGAGAGGTAATCGGGGCGAAAGTCGTGCCCCCATTCTGAAATGCAGTGCGCCTCATCAATCACCGCCATGCTGATTTTCACCCTGCCAATCACCTCCCGGAAGTAGTCGAGAGTAAAGCGCTCGGGGGCAACATAGAGCAGGTCGAGTGCATTGGTGAGCAGATTGTGCATCACTTCGTCACGCTCTTCGGCGCTCTGGGAGCTGTTGAGGAAGGCTGCACGGATGCCGTTTGCGCGTGCGCCATCCACCTGGTCTTTCATGAGGGCAATGAGGGGGCTGATCACCATGCAGGTACCTGGCAGCATAACTGCCGGGAGTTGGTAGCAAAGTGATTTGCCGCCCCCGGTTGGCATGACGGCGAAGACATCTTTTTGGGCGAGAAGTGCCCGGACAACCTGTTCCTGGTTTGGCCGAAACTCACGAAAGCCAAAAACTTTGCGGAGAGTGTCGAAAAGAGCAGTCTCTGACATTACGTTATTAATAATCTTTTCGGCTGATTTCACGAATTTTCTGTATCATCAATTGTAACTCCAGACAGCTTTACTAATTAAATAAATATTACACCATGGAAAAATGGGTCTGTGTACCATGCGGCTATGTCTATGATCCTGAAGTTGGCGATCCTGACGGTGGTATCGCACCGGGAACTCCTTTCGCAAACATCCCCGATGACTGGGTCTGCCCGGTCTGCGGAATGGACAAGTCATCGTTTGAACAAGAGTAAACAACGTCGCAAGTAACGTGCGGTGCGCCTCTGAATGCACTGGCATCAGGGCGCATCATTGCGTACCAGGGCTTACGTTCTCTGGTGTCGGTTCAGAGGGTTTTCCTTGAGTTTTTTTGTCCTGAACAACGGCGGTGCTGTCTGCGGTAATAGCCTGTTCAAGCAGATACTGGGGCACTCCGATCACTACGGAATCAACGGCAGTGGTGTCGGGTGTTATGGTTATCACCTCTTTGTAGTCGGGAACAACAATCCCGCGTTTCCGCATAATGGCATAAATCAGACTGGATCGATTGCGAACATAGCTTGAGGAGCCTGTGGGGGAGAAGACAATCGGATTGGGTAGTATGGCAGCAAGTTTTGATGCCTCTGAGGCAGAAAGTTTTGCGGGACTGATACCGTAGTAGTGGCGGGCGGCCTCTCCTATACCGAAAATACCGTCACCCCATTCGGCAATATTGATATACAACTCAAGTATCCTGCGCTTGGAAAGGGTTTTTTCGAGTCTCCAGGTTAGAATGGCCTCCTTGATTTTGCGCACCGGATTTTTTGAGGGTGAGAGGTAAAGGTTTTTGGCAAGTTGCTGGCTGATGGTGCTGCCGCCCATCTTGAATTTCTTGGCAAGAATGTTTTTTTCGAGTGCCCGCTCAATCGCCTTATAATCAAAACCCTCATGATGCCAGAACTTGTCGTCTTCGCCTATCAGAACTGCCTTGATGAGGTTTTGTGAAACTTTTCGTAACGGCACCCATCTCTGCTCTATTTTTTTGTCGCTGATCCCCTCGCGTCTCCACTCAGCTTCACGGTACTCCATAAACGCTGATTTGGAGGGATTTTCGTCGACCAACTGTTCAATATTGGGGTAAAAAAAGTAGCGTCCGACATCAACCGCTAAAAGCAGCAACAGAATCATGAAAATTGTTCTGAGAAGCTTCATTGTTGTACGACGGAGATGTTGACGAGCGAGCAAGAAAATACCGGAATGGAAAGAAAGAGTGCCCTCGGGCAGACTCGAACCGCCGACCTACAGTTTAGGAAACTGTTGCTCTATCCACTGAGCTACAAGGGCATAAGAAATATTTGCTTTGCAATTTGATTGCCTAATGTAATGAAAAGAAAACATTTTTCAGAATACAAGAGAGACTTGAGTCGGTTTGCTGCAATTTTTTTTTAGCGGTATTTATGAATTAAATTCAGTACTTTCGTTTTACAAAGATTTTTGGCGTTCTGCCTTGTATGCCAAAATTATTTTACCTTTTCTCACGCTAAAATTAAAGGAGCACCGCATGAAAAAAATGTTGCCGATTGTGTCATTCCTTCTGTCAATGCCCGTCATTGCTCAAGGTGTCGAATTTCAGACTCCTGGAGCGATCGGTATGGGTGGCGCAGGCGTCGCCAGAGACAACGGTTCATTGACTTCGTACTGGAACCCCGCCGCCGGAGCGTTCAGCAAATCCTCTTTCGCCGTGAATGCCAGTGTTGGTGTTGGTATTAAAGGCAGTAATGGGTTGGCAGAGAATATTGATCACCTTTCAAATATTGATTTTAATACGGTAAAAAACTTCAATACAACAACAGCCGGTGTTAATGACGTGGGTAATGTTGTAAAAACGCTTTCCATTTTTAATGACATCAGTACGCGGCAAGGTAATATTGCTGTAAATGCTATCGCGCCGATGAGCTTTTCTGTCAAAAACATCTCATTTGGCATTTATGGTGGCTTGGAAGGCTATGTGATGCCTGTAGCTGACATGATCAATATTCTGCCAAACACGCAAGTTGCCGGTACTGCCCTTACTGTTGCAGGGTTGGCTCAGGCGGCTGGTACAGGGAATACAGCGTCAGGATACTTTTCTGCGACACAATTGGCCAGATTAACTGCGGAAATCTCTGCTAAAGATCCTGCTGTCAATGCTGCACAGTTGGCAAATGCTATTGATACTCAGTTGAAAGGCAGTGGCATTGATCCTGCGACTGCCCTGTCGACCATAACTGATAAAACCCTTCCCGTACTGAATGCTGCCGGCACCAACACGCTGAACAAAAATACCACCAGCGTTATGACGAAAGCTTTCCAGTACATTGAAATACCGGTATCGTACGGTCACCCGTTTGATATTGGCCAAAAAGGCAAGCTGGGACTGGGTATTACAGGCAAGGTGATTACCGGCACGGTGTATCAGAATGAGGTGTTACTGGTCAACAGACCCAATAATGTTGATGCAAAAGACATCATCAACGATATCACCGATAACAAAAAAAGCTCTTCGGCAATTGGTATTGACATCGGCGCGCTGTACAAGTATGAAGACTGGCTCAACATCGGTTTTGTGGCTAAAAACATTAACTCACCAAAATTTGATGGCCCGATTTATCTTGACACTGTCACAGCAACCGCTCTCCAAAGCAGCGCTGTTGAGCTGAAACCACAGGTTCGTACCGGTGTTGCAATTGAACCTGTCGGGTGGGTTTCGTTGGCAGCGGATCTGGATTTAACGGAAAATGAAACAGTTTCTCCCGGTTCTCTTGTGGGAAGTTCATTCAAAAGCAGGAATTTTGGCGGGGGTGTTGAGTTTAAACCGGCATCCTGGCTGAAAGTACGCGGTGGAGCCTACAAAAATCTTGCCGTATCGAATGGCAATGTGTTAACCGCAGGATTCAAATTTTTTCTGCTGGATGTAGATGGCGCCTTTGCAACAGACAAGTTTACCATTGATGGCCGCGACCTTCCCAAAGAGGTAAAGGTGAATGCCGCTATGAGTTTCTCGTTCTGATCTGTCAGAACCGGCTTTATCAACAAAAGGCTCTTGCCGTCAAGGTCGGCAGGAGCCTTTTTATTTTCTCCCGAACATCTTGTCGAGCTGGTCAAGGGAGAGCTTGATAATGACCGGCCGGCCGTGCGGGCATGAGTAGGGCTCACGGGTGGCAAAGAGGTTGTCGATGAGTGAGCGCATCTCTTCGAGAGAGAGTTTCTGGCCTGCCATGATGGCATTGCGGCAGGAGTAGGATTTGGCAAGGTTGTCGCGCTTTTCGAGCTTGAGTTTTGAGGCGTTCTCCTGATATTCTGCAATCATGTCCTGCAAAATCGTCACTTCTGTGCCTGATTTGACATCCTGGGGAACTCCTTCAATCATGACCGTCCGGTTGCCAAACAGCCGCAGATTAAAACCGAGCCGATAGAGATCGTCACGGATCTCTTCAAAGATTTCGTACTCCCACGGGCGAAACTCCACTTTCTGGGGAAAGAGCAGTTGCTGGGAGTTGGGAACATGCTGCTGCATCACCTCAACGGCACGTTCGTACAACACCCGTTCATGCGCCACATGCTGATCAATAATCATCAGTCCTGTCTTGATCTGGCAGATCAGATACTTGTTATGTAACTGCCAGATTTTTGGTTCAGCATCTTTCGGGTTTGGAACAACGTCATCGTCATAGATTGGAGCAAGCAGCACTGAGGCAAGCTGTTCATCCCCTTCCTGCAACTCTTGGGCCGGATGAGAGGGAAAGATGTCGGGCTGATGCCAGGGAGAGAGCCGTGGCGCAGCATGCTGATGAAACGCGCCTTCACGATAATTTCGATAGAGGTCGCCCGTCGTCGTGGCACGGTGGGGAATATCCGGAAAGGAAAATTTTCTCGGCGCTGATGGCTCGTTGTCCGGGGCTGCCAGGTCAGGAGAGAAATCGTGCAACTGGATGCTCCGCTTGATAACGGGATAGAACATGTTCCGCACATTACGCTCGTCGTCAAATCTGACCTCAAGTTTTGCAGGATGCACGTTCACATCAATACGGGAAGGGTCAATCCCAAGAAAAAGCAGCACGAAAGGAGCCTGACGGTCAACAAGTAAATCACCGTAGGCCTGCTGCACTGCCTGTGAGAGCATCCGGTTCTGGACAAGGCGCCGGTTGATAAAGAAGTACTGATCCAGTTTCTTGCGTTTCTGCATGGCGGGTTTGCCGAGATAACCACGGATTGAGAGGTAATCATTCTCTTCGGAAAGTTCAATCAGGCTTGCGGCAAAATCGTCGCCGTAAAAGAGGTTGAGCCGTTCGAGAATGTCCGGACTTTTGGCATGAAAAATCTCATCATCGTCGCTGTACATGCGCCACTCGATTTCCGGGTATGCCAGAGCGAAGGATTTGACGATTTCATAAATATGGTTGTACTCGGTGGCGTTGGATTTGAGAAACTTCCGCCGGGCAGGGACATTGTAGAAAAGGTTCCTGACACTGATGGTGGTACCCTGTTCTCCCTGCACCCCTGACTCTTCGGCCAGAACGCCTCCTTCGTAGCGAAACCTTAACCCAAGCGTCTCAGCCGCCGTACGGGTTTTCAGTTCAAAATGAGAGACCGATGAGATACTTGCCAGCGCTTCTCCCCTGAACCCGAGACTGTGCAGTGAATCCAGGTCTTCGACCCCTGTAATTTTGCTGGTTGCAAATCGTTCGACACACAACAGGGCATCTTCACGCACCATCCCTGCACCATTATCCACAATGCGGATAAGCTCCTTTCCAGCATCCTTTATGGAGACGGTTATTCTGCTGGCACCGGCATCAATCGAGTTTTCAAGAAGCTCCTTGACCACCGAAGCCGGGCGCTGAACGACCTCGCCTGCAGAAATCTTGTTCGCAACTATATCAGGTAATCTTGCAATGGTTGCCATAGGCTAACAGGAGAACAGTTCTCTTTTCGTAAAAGGCCATAATATTTTATCTGTCTCTTTTTTGTCCTCCAATTTATCGATAAAAACAGCCTTTCTTTTATACCAATTCGGGAAATCCCTTCTTTTCTGTAAAATAATTTCTACCAACATGCCATGCCTGCGGCATTGAAGAAAATAAATGGATAACCGCGATTCAAGCCCCGGAGGGGCGACATGTTGGTAGCAAAGAAAAAGGCGGCACTGCCCCCCAGAATCATGCTCAACCCTTTCGCAGGCAGTGCCATAACTCCCGCAGGGCGGCTTCGCTGAAGCGGAGCTTGTTCTGCTGACGATCTCCCTGCAGAACAAGCCTTCGGGAGAGCACTTCTGCTGAGTTTTTTTGGGCAATCGCCAGACAGAGTGTCCCTACTGGTTTTTCAGGAGATCCTCCGGAAGGCCCGGCAATACCCGTTGTCGCAACGGCAAAATCGGCACCGCTTTTTTCAAGGCATCCGGTTGCCATGGCCCGGGCAACCTCTTCGCTCACAGCTCCGAACATGGCGACTGTCTCTTCCGGCACGCCGAGTGTTTTGTGTTTTGCCTGGTTGCTGTACACCACAAACCCCTGGAGGAAATATGATGATGAACCGGGCACATCGGTCAACCGGCTTGCAAGAAGACCGCCGGTACAGGATTCGGCAACCGCAACAGTTAATCCTCTGGAGGCGAGCATTCCGAGAATTGTCTCTTCAAGTGTCACTTCGCTAATCGCAAAGATATACTTGTCGGCCTTCAGCACAATGGCATCAACAACGTTACGATTATCACGATCAACCTCATCTCTGTCACGCCCGATGGTACTGACCATCAGGTTGACGCCTGCCGTATGGGGAAGATAGGCCAAAGTCGTTCCCTCTGGCAGGCAATCCTCAACGTCAACAATCATCTCAGCAATCCTTGATTCACCGATACCAAGTGTTTTTATGGGGGTATGACGGATAACTGTCTTTGAAAGTGACGCAAAATAAGGAAGAACCGTCAGTTCCATCATGGCTTTCATTTCGGAGGGCACACCGGGCATCAGCACCAGTGAGTGGTTCTGAAACTGCTCTCCACAGGAAATAATCATCCCCGCAGCACTCCCCCGTGTATTTGGAATAACCTGGGAACCCTCTATCACCATCGCCTGATCGCAGAGTGACGGCGACATCTCCAGTCCATATTTTTGTATCCGAACTGCAAGGTTTTGGTATGCCTCCTGATTAAGCTCCGTCCCTCTGCCAAGAAGCTGCTGGGCTGCTTTTTTTGTCCGGTCATCTCTGGTAGGCCCGAGACCACCGGTGACCAGAACAAGGTCAGACCGCTGAAGGGATTCGGTAAACACTGAAACCATCTCCTTTTCACGGTCAGAGCAGGCTACAACTCGTCCAACCGCAATTCCTATACCGGCAAGAGCAGCGGAGATAAATGCTGCATTGGTGTTTACCCGCGCTCCCTTGAGCAGTTCGTCGCCAACCGAAACAATTTCTGCACGCATAACCTATTTTATTTAAATCAGATAACTTGCAATACGAAGAATATCGGCAAAAACACCGCCTGCTGTCACCTCTGCGCCTGCGCCGGGACCCCGAACCACAAGAGGAGTTACCCGGTAGCGCTCTGTCGTAAAGACCACCATATTTTCCGATCCGCTGAGGCCAGCAATCGGACTGGCGAGAGGTACCCGTTTAACGCCGATGGTTGCTTTTCCTTCCGTGATCTCACCGGCATAGGCAATAGTCATCCCTTCAGAAGCGGCCTTTTCTGCCGTCTCGCTGTACCACACGTCAACGCTTGAGAGGCGGTCAAGAAACTCGGGAACCGCCATCTCGCCTTGATACTCCGGGGGCACCAGACTCTCGCAAACGACATCGCCGTACTCAAGCGTAAAGCCGAGTTCGCGGCCAAGAATCAGGAACTTTCGGGCAAAATCAGCCCCCGAAAGATCATCTCGCGGATCGGGTTCGGTGTACCCTGCCTCCCGGGCTCGACGGACTATGTCGCTGAACTTGCCGCCTTTGCGCAGTTCATTGAAAATAAAGCTCAGGGTACCGGAAAGAACGCCCTCGATAGAAAGAATCTTGTCTCCGCTGTTCTTGAGATCATGCAGGGTGTTGATGATCGGCAACCCCGCGCCTACATTGGTTTCATAGAGAAAACGGGCATTACTTTTCCGCTGGGCCTCCCTTATCCTTCTGTAGAGTGGCCAGGGTCCTGCCATACCAAGCTTGTTTGCCGTGACCACTGAAATATTTGCCAGCAGCAGGTCGGGATATATTTCTGCAACCTTTGCGCTGGCTGTACAGTCTACAAAAATGGTGTTGTGCAGGTTTCTCTCCCTGATGAGCTGAAGGTAGCCTTCAATACCAGGGTGTTCTACTCTCGGGACAAGCAATGTCTGCCAGTTCTGGAGGTCAATACCGTGATCATCCAGTGCAATCTTGCACGTGTTGGCCATCCCGCAGACCACCACATCAAGGTCATTATCCTGCTGAAGATTGAGCCGATGAGCACTGATCTGGCTGATCAGGCTTTTGGCGATCGTGCCGGTGCCGGCAATAAACAGATGCACCTTGCGCTGCGACAGAAAAAATGATTCATGTATGCAGTTGAGAGCCTTATCCTCATCATGGCTCTCGATGACCAGAGAAATATTCATTTCATTGGCACCCTGTGCAACAGCAATGACATTAATGCCATTTTTACCGAGCGTTTCAAACAACTGGGCTGAGACACCGGGGTGGCCCGACATATTATTGCCAACCACGGCGATCATGGCCATGTTTCGGCGAATGAGGAGAGGGTCTATCTGACGTGATCCAATCTCTGCGATGAACTCCTCTTCCAGTATATTTTTTGCTTTTGCGGACTGTGAAGGGTTGATGGCAAGGGTAATCGACTGCTCTGATGAGGCTTGCGATATAAAGATGATGTTAATCCTGTGCCGGGCAAGGCAACTGAAGAGACGAGATGCAATACCTGGAACACCCACCATGCCGCTCCCGGACATGTTCAGAAGGACAACGTTGTTGATGGACGAGAGACCTGTTACCGGTAGTGGTCGACTTATTTCCGGAGGGGTGGCTTTTTCTATGCGTGTACCTTTCGCTGAAGGGTTGAAGGAATTTTTGATCAAGAGGGGAATGCCTGCTTTCATGGCTGGCTGAACGGCAAGCGGATGGAGCACTCTGGCACCGGCATGGGAGAGCTCCATCGCTTCGGAGTAACTGATATAGGGTAAAATTCGTGCATCGCGAACCCGTTTTGGATCCGCACTGAAAAAGCCGTCAACATCGGTCCAGATCCAGATTTCTGAAACGCTGAGCGCTGCCCCGAGAATCGATGCGGTATAATCGGAGCCGCCCCGGCCAAGTGTCGTGACCGTTCCATCCGGTGCCGCTGCAATAAATCCGGTCACTACCGGGACTCCTTCAAAGGAGGCAAGACGTTTTCTGATCTGAAGTTCGGATGCGTGCATGTCGATCCTCGCATCGGCATAATTGGCATCGGTAACAATCAGTTCGCGGGCATCAAGGGAGAATGATACCATCTTCCGCTCTTGCAAGTATGAACTGACAATGCGGGCGGAGAGACGTTCGCCGAAACTCATGACCAGCGCAAGACTTTTTTCGGAAAGCTCTCTGAGTAAAAAAACGCCCTGCACAATATTGTTGAGGTCTGAAAGATCCGCGCGTATCGCAGCACTGACTTCATCGAGAAGCTTACCGGAAAACAGCTCGCCGGCTATGGAGAGGTGCAGGTGATCAAGTTCATCAAGGGTCGCTCGGTAACTGCTCTCTCCGCTGCACGCTTTTGTGGCGGAATCAAGCAATAGATCGGTGACACGGTGAATGGCCGAAACAACGACAACAATCTTGTCTTTTTGTAATGCGCTGGCAAGAATATCTGCGACTTTTTTAATCCGCCCGGCTGTTCCCAGAGAAGTACCTCCAAACTTGTATATCTTCATGCTTGCGCCCATGCCTTACTATGAAAGATGAAAAGAGACTGTACAATGAGTTTTCAGTTGGCAATATAATTCATTTCCTGAATGAGTTTGCATAACAGTAACTCCCCTTGTCGTAATGAGTGTACAAAAAAAAGCGCCCTTGCAGGCGCTTTACGTGAAAAGGAACATCAACAGTGCTGTCAGCTTGTCAACGCATCAGCGCCTGAAACGATTTCACTGAGTTCAGTAGTGATCGCAGCCTGCCTTGCACGGTTGTAACTGATGTTGAGTGTGCGCAAGAGCTCCTTGGCATTTTCAGTTGCCGAATCCATCGCCGACATGCGGGCCGCCTGCTCTGCGGCATTCGATTCAAGCATCATTCTCCATACCTGTGTATTGAGATGCTTGGGCACCAGAACGTCGATAATTGCGGATGGAGATGGCTCGTAGATGTAATCAGTGCTGCTCTCTTTGCCGGATGTTTCGGGAGCAATGGGGAGTATCACTTCATCTCTCAGGTGCGGGGCAAGCACCGACTTGAATTCATTGTAGACAACTACCACCTTGTCGACCTCGCCTCGCAGGTACATGCCAGAGGCGGTATCGGCAATCTCTTTGGCTGTACTGAAAGCAAGGTTCTGGAAAACAGCGGAGTAGCCCTTGACGATTTTGTATTCTCTTTTTCTGAAAAAATCAAAGCCTCGGGAACCGGCACAGATGAGGCTGACCCCACCCTTGCTGTGAAGATCAGCATAATCCTCATGAATGAGTTTATGCGCAAGCTTTACGGCATTGGTATTAAACGCTCCGCACAAACCTCTGTCGGCGGTGACCAGAATCACAAGAACCTTGTTAACCTCTGAACGACCTGAAAGCAGGGGGTTGACTGACGTATCTACCTTGGCAGAGAGTGAACCAAGCATATCCTTCAGCTTCGCAGCATAGGGGCGAGCCATGACGGCCCGTTCCTGAGCCCTTCTCAGCTTTGCAGCGGCCACCATCTTCATTGCTTTGGTGACCTGCTGTGTAGACTTTACCCCTTTGATTCGTACACGTATATCCTTTAATGTAGGCATGTATTACGGGACTGTTAATAAATTGCTTGAAAACTTGTCTCCTCTCTCTTACGCCTTGTTCTTTTCCTTGAAGGAAGCCACAAATTTAAGGGCTATCTCCTTGAGTGTGTTTGCAGCATCGGCCTCAAGAGTACCGCTCTCTGCAATTTTTTTGAGGATATCACTCTGCTTGATTTCAAGCATGGAGAGGAACTCCTCCTCAAACTTGCGAATAAAGCGCAAATCAACCGTGTCGAGCAAGCCCTGGGTTCCAAGAAAAATAATGGCAACCTGTTTTTCAACGGGCATAGGAATATACTGGCCCTGTTTCAGGATTTCAACCAGTCTTGCACCCCTGTCAAGCTGTGCTTTGGTGGTTTTGTCAAGATCGGAACCAAATTTCGAGAAGGCCTCAAGTTCACGGAACTGTGCGAGATCGAGACGCAGGGTGCCTGCAACCTTTTTCATGGCCTTGATCTGTGCTGCACCACCAACTCGGGAAACCGAAATACCGACGTTAATCGCCGGCCTCTGACCTGAGTTGAAGAGGTTTGATTCAAGAAAGATCTGCCCGTCGGTAATGGAAATAACGTTGGTCGGGATATATGCTGAAACGTCACCGGCCTGGGTTTCGATAACCGGCAGTGCGGTAAGGCTTCCGCCTCCCTTGACCATTGATTTGAGAGCCTCGGGAAGATCGTTCATTTTCCGTGCAACTTCTATGTCGTCGGTTATTTTTGCAGCTCTTTCAAGCAGACGGGAGTGCAAGTAGAAGACATCGCCCGGGTAAGCTTCACGACCTGGCGGACGGCGAAGAAGCAGGGAAACCTGACGATAGGCAACAGCCTGTTTGGAAAGATCATCATAAACGACAAGCGCATGACGACCGGTATCGCGGAAATATTCACCAAGGGTAGCTCCGGCAAAAGGGGCAATAAACTGAAGTGGAGCCGGATCGGATGCCGTCGCCGAAATAACGGTGGTGTACGACATCGCATCATATTTTTCAAGGGTATTGACCACCTGGGCAACCGTTGATCCTTTCAGACCAATTGCCACATAAATACAGAAAACTCCTTTGCCCTTCTGGTTGATGATGGTATCGATTGCAACAGCAGTCTTTCCTGTCTGACGGTCGCCAATGATAAGTTCGCGCTGTCCACGACCAATCGGAATCATGGAATCAATCGCCTTGAGACCTGTCTGCAACGGTTCATGAACTGATTTACGGTAAATAACGCCTGGAGCCCTGCGCTCGAGTGGAAGACGAATCTGTGTTTCAATGGCGCCCTTGCCATCGATAGGCTCTCCCAGAGGGTTGATGACTCTACCGAGCATTGCCTCGCCTACCGGGATAGAGGCAAGAATACTGGTTCGTTTAACACTGTCACCCTCTTTTACAAGATTGGATTCACCAAACAATACAGCGCCGACATTGTCTTCCTCAAGGTTTAAAGCCATACCCATCACTTTGTTGGGAAACTCAAGAAGCTCGCCTGCGGCAACCTTCGATAAACCGTAAACACGAGCAATACCGTCACCAACCTGCAGCACTGTTCCCACATCATAAACTTCCGCTTCTGACTCAAAACCGGCAAGCTGCTTGCGAAGTATGGATGAAACCTCATCAGGCCTGACTGTTGTAGACATATCTTATTCCGCTTGG
>Ga0194047_10001051_pt1 | contig 17454 bp, 22 predicted proteins | sample JunL225m_MetaG_2_FD_160070 | JGI IMG/M metagenome (GOLD analysis project Ga0194047, IMG submission 160070) | Anoxic zone freshwater microbial communities from boreal shield lake in IISD Experimental Lakes Area, Ontario, Canada - Jun2016-L221-5m | ecosystem: Environmental > Aquatic > Freshwater... | reverse complement strand
TTTTAATTCAAGAGAATAGGATTTGTTTTTCAAAATCCCTCAAGAATAGTTTGGAATTGCACCGCTTTTTCAAATCACATTTTAAAAGTATAAGCGGTCTTGAAATTTACCACATTAAGTTATTTTAATTTTTAACAATTAATTAAGCAAGAAAAATTTATTTAAAAAACGTGCTGTAAATCATATTTTTTTTGAATCCATACGTCTAATTTTGTCCAAACAAATAGCTAAAGTATGATTTCAATTATAATTGTCAGCTAACCTTTTATATGAAGAGTGCCAATAAAAAAACACTTCTGAGTTTTTACCTAATCATTGCAGTGCTTGCAATGTTTATGGTACGCTGCACTCCAGAAAAACAATATCGAGTACTTTCATTTTTTTTCGATGGTGTTCCTGACCCAGGCAAACACACAGATGTTAATGAAACTGAAAAGAAAGATACACTTGGCTCATTAACGCAAGTGGTTACCAAGCCAGAGTCGTATTTACACAAGCCGTACGCGGAAGAAAAATGTAAAAGCTGTCATGCGGGTGATTTTTCTAACAGTTTAATTAAACCAATGCCAGAGCTCTGCTATTCTTGTCATGGCGATTTTGGAGACAAATATCAAGTATTGCATGGGCCTGTTATTTCTGGTAATTGTATTGCTTGTCACAATCAGCATGAAGCAAAATTTGAAAAATTACTGATGAGGGAAGGGCAGCAAATTTGTTTGTATTGCCATGAAGAAAAGCAAGTATTGAAAAATAGTATTCATGCAAAAATTGGAACAAGAAATTGTACAGATTGCCATAACCCTCATGGAGGAGATAATTCAGGAATTTTAAGAAAAGGATCATGTTATAATTGTCATGAGAATTTTAATTCGCGCTATAATTTTGTTCATGGCCCTGTAGTATCTGAAAATTGTGGAGGTTGTCATGCTTCACATAGTGTTAAATCTAAAAAACTGTTACTTCGAGAATCACAACAGATATGCTTGTTCTGTCATAATCCTGATCAGGTATTTAAAACTCCTACACATAAAAAAGCAAAAACAAAGAATTGTACCGAATGTCATAACCCTCATGGAGGTGAAGATAAAGATATTTTAGTGGAGTCGATACGACCATACAAAACGAAAACACTGCTCAACATACTTTCTAAGACTGGGCCTGATTCATTATCCTTGATTAAAGGTGTAAATGGTTCAATTGATGGCAATGGCATAGGAAACGTAAATTCTAAAAAAGGAGTTGATTCTTTAAGAAATGTTAAATCAACTAAAAATATTTCAAAGGATAGTAAATTGACAAATGCTACAAAATTGGCTGGAGGAAATATTGCTAAAAATGTTACCAATCCGAATAACGTGAATAAAATTAATTCTGTTAGCAATACAACTGGTAATAAGAAAGGTAATGGAGCATTCATAACTGCACAAAAGGATAAAATCGCTTCGTTGAATAATTCAGCAAAAGATAGTAAATGGGGCAATCCGATACTTCAAAATGGAAGCAAGAATAATGGAAATGCAGACAAAGTGAAAAATTCAGGTTCAACTCAAAGTAATGGTGTCAAAAATTCGGCAAGCAATATTTCGGCAACTAAAAATCCTAAACAGACAACAGGAGGAACTTCGGTTAACATAAATGATAAGAATAAGAATGCTGTTAGTAACAAAGGAGGAACAGTTGGCAAAACCAATCCAAGTGGGAATGTTGCAACGAATAACATAAAACAAGGTTCAAATTCGGAAACTAATGCTAGTGATAAGAACAAAACTTCAGCAAGAAATCAAGGAAGTAATACAAACAAAAATACAACGAGTGGAATGGTTGTAACGAACAACGCCAAACAAGTTACTAGTTCAACAACTGGAACCAGTGCAGGGGATAAGAACAAAACCTCGATTACTAAACAAGATGGTGCTGCCAACAAAAACACCACGAATGGTAAGGTTATAACGAATAACACAAAGCAAGGTTCGAACTCAAATTCAGAAACCAATGCTAAAGATAAAAACAAAACTTCCAATAATAATCAAATTGGTAGTACAAGTAAAAATAGCAATAGTAATGTTGTGGCTAATTCGAATATCAATACACCAAATGGTATTTCTGTCAAGGAAACAAACTCAAGTAAGAAAATTTCGAATGGCACAAATTCAGGCTCTTCAGTTCAGTTTATCAAACCATATATTTATAATCCAGACGAATTGAGAGGTAGAGTGGCATACGCACCGAGAAGCATATATGAAGAGGAGATTTATAAAGCGAAACCATTTATTTCTCCTTTCATTAGGCCAATCAATATTTTGGAGGGGTTAGACGATTTAAATGCTACCAAAACGGAGTCAAATACAAATGCTATTGACAAACAAAAAACTAATTCGAAAACTAAGTAATGTTCAAACTATTTATTAAGTAAAATTGAAATTTAGAAAATACATATTATTGTTGAGTTTTGTTCTGTTAAGAATGATTGCTGTTGCTCAAAATGAGGCGACAGCATTTAAATTCTGGCAACTTACTAGCCTTTCTGGGAAAGTGTTACTTAGGGGAAATTACAGGGAGTCTGAATATTCAATAGGAGATTACAGCGTTCGTCAAACCGATGCATTTTTCAATGGATTATTTCAAGTAAGAACAAAAAGTTTTTTCTTACATCCTAATTTCTGTGAAGTAAGGTTAAATGCGGATTATAACCCACAGTCGAGAAGAGATAATTATATTGGAATTCCAGATTATACCGAAAAATCCAATAGCGGTGGATTAGACTTTTCTGCCCAATTTCTAAAGAAAAAAGCATTTAACTTTAATACAACTGTTAATTTAAATAATACGTTGCAGAATATTGAGAATATTACACGGATTCGTTCGAAAACAAGGAATTACGGGGTAACCGCTAATTATAATAATAAGATCCTGCCAATGTCAGCAGGATACAACAACAATAAATTGGAACAGCAAACAATTGGTTCGGATAGAATTTTCAGACTTAACCAACAGATATTTAATGCGAGTGCAAACAGGTCATTCACTGAACATGACCACACCACTTTGCTGTATTATCACACAGAAAATAAGAGTTCTCAAACCGATAGCGTGTCTTCTGGAGGTTATCAACCATTCACTTATTTGACAACGCTTGATAATTTTGACCTAACAAATGATATTTCTGTTGACAAGCAAAAAAGATATACGCTTACTTCTAATTTAACTAGTTCGGACGAAAGAGGTACCTATCGATTTAAAAGGCTACAGGATAATGAGCGTTTAAACATAGTGTTACCAAGGCGCTTTGTGTTCACAGGAATTTATAATTGGGCTCAAATAGATGGTGATCAATACAAGGTAAATACACAATGGGTGCAAACAGCATTAACTCATCAGTTGTTCGAGAGTTTAAGAACCAGATTGTTTTATGACTACACAGAAAACAATCAAAAAGACGCATATAAGGATCATCGAAATCGTTTTGGAATTGATTTGGTTTACACTAAAAAGATTCATAGAGGAACATTAAACATCAATTATAGTTATGCAAAAGAGTATCAGAAAATAACAACCACAAGTCCTGATGTAATAGTGGTAAGAGAACAATATTTTTTGGTTGACAATGAAGTCATCTTGTTGAAACGACCAAACGTGAATATTAACACTATTGTTGTAAAAGATGTGACAGGAAACTTCATTTATCAACGTTGGAATGGAACTTCAGGTGATTATGAATTGTATGTACAAGGAACGTATATAGAAATTAGAAGAATACCAGGTGGCAATATTCCGAACAACTCCAGTGTATACATAGATTATACTGCCGCACAAGGCGGAACGAATAAATTTAATTTGGATGTTCATTCTTTTTCAGGAAATGTTGCTTTGTTTAATAATATCTTAAACTTTTATTACCGATTTATTAGTCAGAATTATAACGACCTTAGCGTGGCCGAAAGTAAAGTGTTTAACTATTATACTCGCCATGTGTTGGGTGTAAGAGTGGAATATAAACTGATGAGAGGAGGAATAGAGTATGAATATTACAAGAGCACAATAGTTCCTTATCAAGGCATGAAATATTATTTGGCTTTCCAGAAATCGTTAAGTAAAATTACCTTTACAATAAATGGAGATTTGATAGACTATCAAATGACGGATGAAAATGCAAGAAGACAGGATTATATTTTGAATACTAAATTAGCCTATTCAATGTTCCGTAATCTGAGAGTTGATTTGGATTATATGTACAGAAGAATGAATATGAAAGGGAATAGTCTTGATTATCATACAGCAAAATTAGAATTGACAACATCATTCCGCAAACTATTTATATCGGGTGGAACTAACTTTTATTTTAATCAAAATAATAATACGAAAACAGTTTTCAAAGGAATTTATATTCAAGTAACACGAAACTTTTAAACATGAAACACTCACTCTTCTATATCATCTCTGTCGCACTGTTGTTGGCGATGATGGTTGTTAACGTTAACACCGCTTATGGATTTGAATTCATATCGAACGATTCTATTCCTCATAAAACAGATTCAACTTCTACCAAGAAATGCACCGATTGTCATGGTGCTTTGGTAGAAAAACAAATTAAACATATTACTAAAACTGATAAAGGTTGTGCCGATTGCCACGCTCCCGGAAGTCAGGACCACCCGAAAACAGCGATAAACTTAATACAAGCAATGCCCGACCTATGTTTTTCTTGTCATGAAACGAGCAAAAAATTATACGCCACCGCACCTTTTGTACACAAAGTAATAAATGATAAAAAATCGTGCACCAATTGTCATTCGCCACATTCGACAGATGAAAAAGGACTAGTGATAGCAAAAAGAAAAGACCTATGTTTGAGTTGTCATAATAAAGCTATTGTGGTGAGTCCAAAGAAAACTTTACCCGATATGGATAAGCTAGCGAGGACAGCAAAAACAATACACCCTCCATTTAAGAATTGTTCAAAAACATGTCACAATCCTCATGCATCTCAAGATCCACGTTTGTTAGACCTTGCATTCCCTGTAAATAATTATTTGCCAGTAAATGTCGATTCGTTTGCATTGTGTTGGGAATGCCACGAAATGGACCTTGTTCAAAAGGAAAAAACTACTACTACTAGTTTCAGAAATGGAGATAAGAATTTACACTTTGTGCATATACATGGTGAGAAAGGCAGAAGTTGTATGGTATGTCACAATCCGCACGCAACCAATAACCCGTCTTTGATAAGAGATAAAGTAGGATTTGGAAGTTGGGAATTCAGAATGAATTTTCAGCAAACCGAAACAGGTGGTTCATGCGCTCCAGCTTGCCATCAAGAACGGAAGTATACAAGGTAGCGATTCGGTAACATTTTCATTAAAAACTATTTTAATTCTATTGATTCACCCCAACTAAAACTAGTTGGGGTGTTTTTTTCATAAGGTCTCGAATTGCAAAACAAGAAACGGTGAGGATTGATTTTGAAAATTAATTGTACTTTTGACGGAATGAATACAGATGACAAATATTCGAAATTGCGCGAGACATTGATGAAAGAAGGCAACTGGCCAAAACTCTATATGTTCAAGTTTATTATACCTGCCTTGAATAGAGAGATTGCTTTGGTTGAATCTAAATTCTCGGATGAGTCGGTAATTACTCAGAAGCAATCGTCAAACGGAAAATACATTTGCATTACGGTGAAAGAAGTAATGCTTGATGCCGATTCGATAATAGCGAAATACAAAGAAATGGAAGGAATAGAAGGCTTGATGGCTTTTTAGACATCCAACTACCTATCGCGGCTGCCTTCAAACTCGTACATTTTCCCTTCGTAATAAAACCCTACTGTATTGTTGCCGTATTTGAAAAAAGGCAAATCACGGTAGAGATAAAGTTCGCGAACGGGTTCGGTTAAAAAATTTTCATAAAGTTTTCCTTTGTAAAAATATTTTGGTCGGTTGTTGTTATCGAGATACAATGCCGAATTGGGACCTAAAATAAGATTGGGTTGTCCGCTGAATTTATCTAATGTAATTTTCTGACCGGCATATACCACCTTAAGTTCAGGGTCGTTGTAATAGGCGATGATATTGTCTTTGGTGCGTTGAAAACTAGGCAGAAAAGTTTCGAGTTGAACTAATTTGCCTGCATAATACAGCATTAAATTGTCGTTAGCATCGGTATAAAAAACAGCATTGTCGGCTACGGTATATGATTTTGGAAGGCGATCAGAAAGGGTATAATAAGCACCATCGTAAAACACAATAAATGCATTGTTGAAACGGTCGAGAAAAGCAACGGTGTTCAATCCGCATTTAAAATTTCGAATGTTGTTGAGTTGCGAATCAAAGATTTCGTTATTAAAAAATACCTTGAACTCATTGTTCATATCGCTATAAGCAAATACGTTTTTGCTGGTTTTGTTGGCGTTGATGGCCTTTACCGAGAAACCCGATTCAATGGTTTTTATTTCGCCATTTTGATAAGTCATGATGTTGAGATTGGTTACTTCTTGCCAAGTAACCATATTGTCGGACACGGAATAATTTTGCGCCCAAGGCGACAATTCTTGCTTTTCGCCTCGTTCGAAAATCATCAATCGTTTTTGCATTTTGTACACCAACGCATTGGCACTTGCAATCATTTCGTTGGGTATGTTTTCTTCAATGGTTATCACTTCGCCATTGTAATACACCTTAAGGTCGCCACCCTGACTGATGTATGCCAAATAATCGTTTCCTGCACGTATGCTGTCTACGGGGTTCGATTCGAGCTGAATGTTTTTACCATGATCAAACACATAAAAATGATTGTAATAGTCGTAATAATATCCTAAACCTTCTTGGGCAAAGGTTTGAAAACCCAACATGGCGAGCAACAAAGTGATGTATAGTCGAAGCATAATGCGATTGAAAGCACAAAGATAGGGCATTTTACTTGGTTGGCAATATGGATTTAGGAATTGGGGATTTAGGATTTTCCGTTTCATATTTATCGCAGAGAACGCAGAGTTGAAAATCGCTCCCGAAGGGTCGGGACAGGCGAGGCTCGCAAATCCTAAATCTTCAAATCCTAAATCCTACATATCCTTTCAAATATTCATCTAAAATGAGTTTGAGAATCGAAAAAAGAGAGTTTTTAGGTGAAAAAGTGACGGATAGGGTTCCAGAAACAGAATGTGTCGTGTAACATGTTACGCACAGGGTTCTGATTTCGGAATGTGCCGCGTAACATGTTACGCACATGGTTTTGTTTTCAGAATAGGTTCGGTAACAAGTTACGGATATGGTTTCGTTTTCGGAATGTGCCGCGTAACATGTTACGCACAGGGTTCTGTTTTCAGAATAGGTTCGGTAACATGTTACGGATATGGTTTTGTTTTCGGAATGTTTTCGGTAACAAGTCACGCGCACATTTCGTAATCCGGAATGGTATATGTCACTTTTTTTGAATAACATTTTGCTTCCGAAAGTGCATATATTTCAATTTGTTAGAACAAAACAAAGAACTTCATCACAAAACGCCAAATCTTCTTTTTAGAACTTGGTAATTAGGATTTAGTACTAAGTCCTTGAAACTTCGGGATAGAATTTTTAGATTTAGGATTTGTTATTCAGGATTTGCGAGCCTCGCCTGTCCCGACCCTTCGCTATTCGCTAATGCCTAATAACAAATAGGAAGTAAAAATAAAAGCCGAACTTCTCAGAATTTCTTCGAAAAGTTCGGCTTAGTACCCTTTAACATCGAGTTGTCGAACCATTTTATCGAAGACCTAAAGAAACTTTCCAATGCTTATAAACTGATAACCAAGAGCAAAACCGCTTGTTATTAGGCATCTTGTTTTATTGGTTGCCATTACATAGATTATTTTCGTGCCGAAGGAACTTTTCGGAAAATCCCAGATACTTATATATAAATAAGCAAACTAAAGTGAGGTACTTTTTTACCTTGCTAATAGATTTGTTATACATAAAAAGAAAAAGAATATGATAGAAAAAGAGTACTTAACAGTACAAGAACTAAGTAAGTACCATAAGACTGGTATTAGAAATATTAGGAAAATTATTAAGTCCATTCAACCGACCACCTCAGCTGAGTTACTTAAAAAAGATGAGGTGAATAGATGGTTGGTACACCACCTTTTACTACCTAAATTCACCCCTAAGAACAAAATAAAAAGCAAGTACTATGCACTAAGCATAGACCCCTGTAATTATTATAGTGAGGCTGATATTGATGCTGTAATGAAATTTGTTTATGATAATATGAATGACACCGACTTAGAGATTTATTATGTGGTGGAACAAAAGAAAGCTAACCACCAAAACCATTTACATTGTTACATTAACTGCAACCAAAAGAGAAAACTTATTGAAAGCCTTAGATTAGGATTCTCTCGAATAAGCTATAAAGAAACTGATATATATGACCTTGAAGGATGGAAAAATTATATGCAGAAAGAAAACAATAACATAAAGAACATTATAAACTAAAAGAAGATGATTGAAATTACAAATTTTGAATTTAACCCTATACTAAAGGGTCTATTAACTAACTACATTTTGAGAATGTATGAAGAGGAAGCGATAACAGATGAAGACCATTTATACATGGAATACTTATTACTAAAAAGAGAGAATAGGCTTAATGACCTATTTGATGAAGAGTATTTAATTAACTGGATGAACCATGACAACACTAGAGGATAAAGTTAGAGTAAAGCAGTTAGAAATTAATGTTGAACGTGAGCCACTAAATCGACAAGAACTGCAAAAGCAGTTAAGAAAACTGCAATTAGAATTGGAAATACAAACAATAAGAAAACGGATAGAGCAACTAGGATAAGCCCCCCCGACCTTGTCGGGAATGCGTTACCCACCTTATCATATCCGAAATTATTTTTTGTTTTAGTGGCGGTATGATGTGCCTCGAAAAATATTTTTTCGAGTTTTTAAGAGAAAATACCGTTCCCATTTGTACCTACTCTAGCAAACAAAATGAGGTGGTTTTAATTTAAAAATAGTGTTTTTGCCATTGAAAACCTCGAAAACAATGGTTGTGTAAAAGAAGCGTTTTGTTTTTTGGGAAATAATTAAAGGTCATGCTAGGCATGACCTTTAATTATTTATGCCACTTGACGTAATAACCTTTGCACTTTTTGAGCAGTGCCTAAACTACATTCACCCATCGCACATGCAAGGCGCAAGGAACCCCCTTTTTTTAATGCCTTTGCTACTCTCTTATATTTTAGTAGCGTTTCCTCGTCAGTCATTTTTGTGCCATATAAACGACCAGTATAAGTCCCTTTTGCTTTAGCTAGTTCTATACCTTGTCTTTGTCTTTCGAGCATACTAGTACGCTCCATTTCAGCCACGTTACCTAATACGGACACTATCATTTTAAAAGAAGGATTAGGTTTGTTATCTATCATACTAACCATTCCGATATTTTCCACATACAAATTAATTTTACGTTCTGTGAAAAATTCTATTTGAGTTAGTATGTCTATTATATTACGCCCTAGACGGTCAATACTATTAATATGCACCTCAGTAATGTTACCAGATTCTATGTCTTTAATTAATTTTTTCCCTTGTGGGCGTTCACTTAATTTAATTGAACCGCTACATTTATCTATGTAAAGTTTTTTAAAATCATTTGAATTAGTTTGCTGGCGACCATTATTCTGCTCTATGGTTGAGGTGCGAATGTATTTTACTTTTGACATTGTTTATGTTTTTTTAATTATGGTACAAAGATAGTGTATATTATTAAGGTGGCAAAATTATACACCACAATAATCACTATTTACGCAAAAAAAGTTTGTATGTTTTCTACCATACCCTATTCTTGGCACATTTAACTGTACAATACGAAGTTTGTTGATTTAAAGGAATACGAGGTTCTTTATCCTGTATCGTTAAGGTCTTATAAAGCTAACTGTGTTTATATGTGGGTAAACACATATATTATACGCAATACCCCAAGAATCACTACCATTTCCATAGTAAATTTGATTAGTGAAATCATTAGGAAACACTGGTATTTGGTATAAAAACCCTGCCAGTGAACCAGTATGTGTTGATTTGTTAATACATAAACAAGGGAACTTGAAAATATTAGTACCATTTGGATAATTTGGTGATGTTTCCAGTGAATCTACAGTTAAGTATAATCCATCACCTACCTTCATTAAAATAGGTACGGGGGTATTATCAAAATTACTTATAAATGTGAGATTAGTGTTAGCATCATAAATGATACTAAGATTTGGTATTGCTTCGTGTATTGTCGAATCTTTGCGGATAATGAAAACGTGAACATTAGACATTGTATATTTAAAATCACCGTATAATGGAATATTAGATGGGGTTATTACAGGTAATGTAACTTTAAAATACATCGTATCACTGCCAGTACTTGTTACAGGCGGTGTTACTACGATAGGACTACGAGTTGGTTCAGTATCATCTTTCTTACAAGATGTAATGCTTGCTAATAATGCCCCAAAAAGGTAGAGTAATGGATATGTTTTTTTCATGTTTTTTTATTTATTGGTCAAAGGTACTATTATTCGCCATATATGACGAGATTGTTTTTTAATATGGGCGGACATTTGTCCAATGTTATTAAATGATAAGGACTTTCTTATTAAATTAGGTAATGCGATTGCAAAAAAAGCAAAAGTAAAATTCAAATCGAATGTTGAGTTTGCCAATGTTTGCAACATAAATGAAAGTTCTATTAGGAGAATACTGCGTGGAGAGCAAAATATTTCAATGAAAGTTCTTAAAAGAATTTGTGAGGCTCTTGAAATTAAAGTGTCGGACTTACTTATAGAAATAGGTTGTTAAATTATACTTGCATCCTATTTAAAAAATTCGTATCTTTGAATAACAAAAAATAGTTTACGTAAGACTATTACCTCTATCCTGTGGAGTACCTAAAGGATTAGTTCAGCAAATAATCAAAATATTAGTTTGGTAGTATAATTTATACTACTATTGTCATGGTTATCAGTGTGTTTTTGGTTTTAAAGTTCATACATTAACTATGGGGTCTAGCTATGACCTTAAAAGAATAATTCTCTACCTAATAAAAAAATATGAGAAATGGGTATTGATAACAATGCTTTCAATTACAGAATGCAAGAAAAAATTAAACAAAAATGGTGTACAATTTACAGATACTGAAATAGAGTTAATCCGAAATGTACTATACAAATTGGCAGAGATTTGCCACAAAAAAATAATAAACAACAAAAACAAATAATAAAAATGACTTATTTAGAATTAATGCGATTGACATTATCGCTACCAGAATTTATAGAGCTTATCAAATTAAAAGGAACTCTAATTGAACACAACGTGATTGAACTGCCCAATAACAAATACTCTGAACCTGTATTGATGCTTTTTGAAGATTTATATTTCGTTCTATACTCTGTATTTGAGAATCATTATGATTCTTGTCCATTTGAAGATTATGAAGAATTTAACTCAGAATTTCAAGGGAGAAACAGATACAGTAGTTTACTGAATGAGTTAACAATAGGAATTAATTAAAAAGAAAAAAATGCAATCAAATGTAATTTTATACCTTAGGGTAAGCACTGACGAACAAGCCGAAAAAGGGCATAGTTTACAACAACAAGAAGAATCTCTAAAAGCATATTGCAAACGGGAGGGATATAATATTATTAAAATTTATAAAGATGACCATTCTGCAAAAAACTTTAACAGACCAGAATGGATTCAATTGAAATTATTTGTAAAGGCAAACAAACATCAAATTAATAAAGTGCTTTTTACCAAATGGGACAGGTTTTCACGTAGCTCCGAAAAGGCATATCCTGTATTGTCAGAATTTAGAAAAATGGGTATTGAATCGAATGCCGTTGAACAACTTCTTGACTTTACTCAATCAAATTATAAGATGATGCTTGCTGTATATCTTGTTCAAGGAGAAATGGAAAGGGATAATATTTCAGATAGAACGTTAAAGGGAACTCACCAAGCAAAAAAAGGCGGTTACTATTGTGGGAAAGCTCCATACGGTTATGATAATTGTAGAGACGAGTTTAAAAAATCCATATTAAAGCCGAATCAATATGCCCATTTCATTAGGACTTCGTTTGAAGAGGTGGCTAAAGGGATTGAGCCTGTTGAAGTAATTCGCAAAAGGTTAAACAAATTGGGAATGAACATTCAAAAGAGTGCCTTTAGTGATATTCTAAAAAACATTATTTATGCTGGTAAAATTATTGTACCAGAGTTTGAAAAAGAACCTATGACAATTGTTGAAGGTAGATTTGAAGCTATAATTGATTTGTCAACCTTTTATAAAGTCCAAGATGTTTTCAGAGGTAAACGATGGTATGGATTAAAACCAAGCCATGACAACGAAAATTTTCCTCTACGAGATTTTCTAACATGTGAAATTTGTGGAAAACAAGTTACTGGAAGTGTGTCAAAAGGTAGGAGTAAAAAATATGGATACTACCATTGTCGCAATAAGTGTCAAACAAGGGTATCTATTGACCAGACACATGCTTTTATTTCTGGATTATTAACTAACTTACAAATTAATAACAACATCAAAGAACTATTCAAAGAAGTTCTAAAGGATACAGATGTAAAATATAATGGAGATAAGGCAAAGCAACTTATGATTAAATTAGAAACGCAACAATCTATTAAAGGTAGTATTATTGAAGCTGAAAACATGCTATTAAAAAGAGAATTAGCACCAGAGAGGTTTAATAATATTGCGTTAAGACTTAATTCTGATTTAATGAATGTAAGCAATGATATTGAGATTCTAAACAATAAGAATGATTCTATAAAGGAATATGTTGACGGTGGGCTGGAAATGCTTACAAACCTTAATGTTTTGTTTAACGAAGGTAGTTATGAGGATAAACGGATATTAGCTGGTTCATTATTCACTGAAAAAGTACTTTTAGGAAATAATGGTTGTCGAACCACATCTGTTAACGAAGTGTTAGACGTATTGACCAGAAGTAACAAGTGTTTTGAGGAAATTAAAAAAGGAAAAGCCATCATTTCTGACAGCTTTTCCGCTAGTGTACCCGGAGCCGGACAAAAAAGCTACATTCCTGAAACATCAATATCTATTATAATTTCCTTGTAAATACTGATTTATAGCTCAATTTCATTATGTAAGTAATTGTTGTACTTTTGTACACTTTTGTACAAAAACTTTTAAAAAACTTTTAAATGAAAATTCAGCCTATTATCTGGAAGTATCATAAAACGAAAGATAAAACTTTTCCTATTAAAATAAGAGTTACTTCCACTTCGAATGGCAAAACAAAGGTAGAGTATTTTTCGGTTGGTGCAAGTGTCAAAGAAGAACATTGGGACGTTAAGGAACGAAGGGTAAAATTAGGCAAGATTCCGAATGCCCGGGAGGTTAACATTAAGATAATGGATATGTGTAACCTATTGGAGAAAAACTTTCTTACCGGAGGTGTTGCAGAGCTTGGAAGCAAAGAAGACTTCTATTGGTGGTTTCAGGAGCGAATTGATTATTCGAAAGAAAAACATTCTTTATATAATTATAAGCGGTTATGTTCCGTTCAAAAAAAGCTAAAGGAGTTTGCTCCCGTCCTTCCTGTAAAGAAGATAGATAATAAGTTTATTCAGGACTTCGAAGTTCATCTGACAAAACAGGGTTTGAATGTAAATTACATTACCGATATCCTGATGAGAATAAAATTCATATTCAAAATTATTATTAATTCTGGCCAGATAGAGCATCACAAGAATCCGTTCCTGAATTATAAGTTTACAACGAAAAGAACAGAGAAAAAAAGGAACTCGATTGAAGATATACAGAAATTGGAGGCTTACGATTTCTCAAAGTTTCCAACACCTCAGATGGCCGTGGATATGTTTCTGTTTTCCTTTTACTGTGCCGGTATTCGCTTTGGAGATTTGTGTCGGATTAAGTTTTCAATGATTCAGGATGGACGATTGAAATATACAATGCACAAAAGTAACAACGAGCGAAACATTAAGCTGATGCCACAAGCATTAAAGATTATTGATCGGTACCGGAAGAAAAATAAAGAGTTTCTTTTTGATACTAAGGTGGACTGGACAAAGGAAGATTATAGCATTAGTGTACGAAATTCATTCTTCAGAAAGAACTTACATTGGGCTTGCAAACGTGCGGAGGTTTCGGAGGTTGGTTATCATTCGGCAAGGAATTCATTTGCTGACTATGCTCACAAAATGGGGATTGACATTTATTCTATTAAGGAGCTACTCGGGCACTCTAAAATTTCAACTACCGAAATTTATATGAAGGCATTTCACGAAGAGGAAACGGATATTGCAATGAATAAACTTTTTGGACAAAAAAAGTCCAAATAAAAAAGTCCTGAATAAAATCAGGACTTTTAAATCTATCAAATTATGGATGTTGATTATGCTTCCACTAATGTGAAATCTAAATAATATTCCTTGCCTGGTTCAAATAGTTTTTGAGCTTCTTTACCTTTTGAAATATGAAGCTCTAATTTTCCAGATGGAGTATAGTCATTGAATGATTTATTCTCCTCGCTTCCTGAATGGACAGGATGCGCATTAACATTAATGCTTCCATCAGCATGATTAATAATGTGGCTTACCACAAATTTTGCTCTTACGTTTTTCATTTTTTATATGGTTTTTACAAAGCCGACCAAGGCGTTTATTTTACTGCCACATTCTTAATCGCCTCATACATAAACAAAGCAGTTTCGCTTATCGCAACTCCCCATCCTGTAAATATCCAAAAGGTCTTCCTGCGAATTTTCGACTTGTCAATTTTTGACAAATCAGCGCATTGTTTATTGGTATAAGTTTCGAGTGAATCTTTTGCCTGAATTAATTTTACATACGATTGAATAAATAAGGAATCTGAATAAATAGTAGTCTGCAAAATCTTGTTTTCGGTTTGGCAACTATCGAATGAATTTGAAAGATTGTTATAATTCGCATAGTCAATTAATATCCCATTCTTATCCACAACCTGAATACTATCTATCTTCTTATCCTTAATACTATCGCTCGTTTGTTTGATTGTGGCAACGTTTGTACTTCTAATTATGCTTTGGTACATTTGATAAGCTGACAATGATTTTAAAAGCGTTTTGTTGTGTTCCTTTAAAATAGAATTTTCATTCAACAAAGAATCATTCGTTGCTGTTTTATTGAGGACAATTTTTGTCCAATTTACAACCTGACTTTTATCAGTTTTTTCAATTTGAGAATTAACTACCGATTGTTGACCTCGTTTATAAATTACATAACTTCCTATACAAAGCACTGCAATAATCACAACGGCAATTATTATCCACTTTAACCACTTGTTAGTGGTAATTACAATTTCTGTTTTTTGAATGGGTGTTTCCATTATTGCGGAGGTAGATTTTGTTTCTCTTCCTGAATTTTCGATACAGTATATCCTGCTATCCCTAATAATACACCAGCATCTATAATCATATCCCAATTGCTTAATGTATGCCTGTTTATCCAAACGTAACAGCAAATAATGCCAACCCCTGCTATAAATCCGATACTACTTTCAAATCGCTTCTTGCTGAAAAAACTATCTTTATTTGAATACATGGCCACAATCTCTTTTGGAAACCAAAGAAGAAACTTCGCCCAGTCTTTTTCACGGTTGAGAGTAAGTATAATTGCTAATACTAAAATTAAGATTACAACTATTCCGATAATTGAAATCATTGTAACGGACGCTGGCGTAAGGTACTTTAAATATTTTTCCATTATGCTAATGAGTTAGTGTATCTTGGCAAGACGGTTGCCAAATAATCGGAGTATTTTTTTTGAACGGTAACATCGTTACTGTTCCATGCGCCACCATTTCCATCTGCTTTATTGATAACATCAGCTACCGTCATCATTGCAGCTTCTATAGTATCGAATTTTACAAACCTACGCTCGCCTCTCGATTCCATTAATGCGGAAGTGTTTTCTTTCATCTTCAATATTCCTATTGGATGATAATTGTGGTTATTCGTCCAGAAACTTTCACATTTATGCCATCCGTAAGGACTGATATCCGAAAATGCTTCCATGCCAGGACTTAATGCCTCGTTAAACTCTTCGCTTTTAAAGTGTGCCGTTTCAACTCTGAAAATACTTTCAACTGTTTTCTGCGATTTTCATTTTTTCGTATGATTTAATTATTAGTTATATATTTGTGCTTTATTTTTATGGCACAAAGATAACATACAAATAAATACAAATGCAAGTCATTTTGTATAATTCTGCAATAAAGTTATTAACAATGGAACAAAACAAGCAAACAGTAAGGGTTTTAGAAGTTTTCAATTTTCTATTAAAAAAAGAAAAAGTTGAGGGGGTTGATGATTTTTGCCGTAAATGTGAGTTCAATGCATCCGCATTTAGTCAAATAAGAACTAAAAATAGAAATGCTCCTTTATCACTTCAGCATAAAATAATAAAAGCGTTCAATGTTAATCCTGACTTTATTTTTGATGGCTTAGAGCCAATGTTCACAGGAGATATATCAAGTAAAACAAAATCAAATGTTAAACAAATTGATTCGGATAATGATGTAAGAAATTGTATAATTGTGCCATTAAAGGCGTATGGAGGATTTCTTAAAGGGTATGAGAATTCAGTATATTTAGATTCTTTAGAACGTGTTAGTTGCCCTGAAATAAAGGGCACATGCTTTCGTTTCGAAGTGGAAGACTTTTCAATGTTTAAGAGTGCAAATGATAGGGATAGTTTTGTGCCTGGAGATAAAGTAACGACAACACCTATGAATGGATTTAATGAACTGCGAGCAGGGAAACCTTATGTATTCATTACAGTTGGAGGTATCATTTTAAAAGAGTTTGTGAAAATAGAAGGGGAGTACTGTCATCTTCGATCCTACAATCCCGAGTATCCGGTAAAGCCAATTCACCTCAAAAAAATAAAAATGTTGCTGTATATAGATTTAGTTACATATAAGCGGTAAAAAAATACTTACATTTGTATTTTATTATAAATAAAAATGAGAGAGGTAGACTCAGATATTTTATTTGCTATATTGTTTTGGGTGAGCCTATCTTTTATTTTTGCAATTGTAGGAAGAGAGAGAATGGTTATGGAAAAGCATTTAGATTATTGGCTATCTTTTTTAATATGCATAATTATAAGTCCCGTTTTGGGGCTAGTCATCTTTTTGATTTTACCAAATAAAAATAAAGCTGAAATTACATACACCTGCAAACATTGTAAGTATGTGGCAAAAGAAAATACAGTTTATTGTCCTCGTTGTTATATGGACGAGTACGGATTAACGGCAAGAGATAATTACGAAAAATATAAAACTAAAATCGTATGAAAATATTAGTTACATCATTGTTTATGCTTTTTAATTTCTGTCTATTGGCGCAGAATGATACTATATTTACAAATAATG
>Ga0194047_10001048_pt1 | contig 17472 bp, 18 predicted proteins | sample JunL225m_MetaG_2_FD_160070 | JGI IMG/M metagenome (GOLD analysis project Ga0194047, IMG submission 160070) | Anoxic zone freshwater microbial communities from boreal shield lake in IISD Experimental Lakes Area, Ontario, Canada - Jun2016-L221-5m | ecosystem: Environmental > Aquatic > Freshwater... | reverse complement strand
TCCGTGTCAACTTTGTCTGTGGACACTTCGAACAGTGGTTCATCGAGCGCAACGCTGTCGCCGACTTTCTTGAACCATTTCGTAATGGTTCCTTCGGTAACTGTCTCGCCTAGTTGAGGAAGTGTGATCTCTGCCATGTTGTGTGTGTCCTGATTGTTACGCGTTAATGCTTCGGCCGGTGAGCGACATCACAGTCTCACCGAATAGTTCGGAAAGACTTGGATGGGGCTGAATGAAATGAGCAATTTCTTCTACTGTTGCTTCCCAGTTCACGGCGAGGTACCCGCCAGAGAGTTGTTCTGTAACCCATGGGCCCACCATGTGAACTCCAAGCACCTGACCTGCTGTGCCATCGGGGTTTTTCTTAGCGATGATTTTCACGAGCCCATCAGTTTCACCAATGATCATTGCGCGACTGTTTGCACGGAACTGATGCTTTGCAACAACAACGTCGTATCCGGCAGCTTTCGCAGCCTCTTCGCCTGGGCCAGCCCACGCAACTTCTGGGCTGCAATAAATTGCCCAGGGAACACGGTCGTAATCGACGGGTATTGCAGTTTCACCAAGAATTTGTTTTACAACGAGAATTGCTTCTGCGTATGCAACGTGGGCAAGTTGTGGAGTGTTGATGAGGTCACCAACTGCATACACACCAGAAACGTTTGTACGGCAGTACGCGTCAACTTCAACGAAGCCACGGTCACTGACAGCAACTTTTGTATTCGCTAATCCGAGTTGATCAACGAACGGACGACGACCGACCGACACAATGACCGCATCAACTTCAAGCGATTCGCCATCACCGAATGCGACCACAGTTGACCCCTTGCCAGTTGGCGTATGACCTGTAACCGCTACACCAGTTTTGATTGCGATTTTCTTTTTACCGAATGAGCGAACCACAACGTTGGCAAGGTCGGCGTCAAGGCCAGGAAGAATCTTTGGCAAACCCTCTAAAATGGTGACATCTGCACCAAGGTCAACAAAAGCTGATGCAAACTCACATCCGATTGCGCCTCCGCCAATCACTGCAATACGAGCAGGAATGCGATCAAGCATCAACACTTCATCGGAAGTCATCACGGGGCCACCAGGTTCAAAACCAGGAATAACACGAGGGACACTGCCGGCAGCGAGAACAACATTCTTTCCGGCAAGCTCTGTTTTTGTTCCGTCTGCCGCTGTGACAGTGACTGAGTTGTCAGCATTCAATGCGCCAACTCCGAGCACGTACGTAACCTTCTTGGCCTTCACTAATCCGGTGAGACCTTTGACCAATCCATCAACAATTTTTTGTTTACGAGCTTGTGCAACTGCGAAATCGGTTGAGCCAAGAGTTGCAGCAATTCCGAACTCGGCTGCATGTTCAACGTGACGTCGAGCTGCTGCAGTTTCAAGAAATGCTTTGGCCGGAATACACCCGCGGTTCAGACATGTTCCGCCAATGATGTCTTTTTCAACGAGTGCAACTGTGAGACCGGCAGAAGCGCCATAGAAAGCAGATGCGTATCCGCCAGGTCCGCCGCCAACGACCACGAGATCAAACGCTTCAGCCATGGGGGTTTTCTCCTATCAATCGAATACGCCGTTGTATTCACCTACAACGGTAGCCGTTCCTATTGACGAGCCCACTGAGATTGCAACCCCGCCCGCAGATAGGCAACCGTTACAGACCCTTTTGAGGCTGGAAAGGCCATGTCACACGAGGAGGTCACCGCGAGCTTTGTAGTGGCGCAGGGCACACCAAGTGTTCCAACCGGCAAAGCAATTGGCGACAGGACCGTACCCCCTGCCAACAATCGCCAGCCCTCTGTGGCATCAGCGCCATCGACACCGACCATGGTGACATGGACAACCGTTGCATTGGCATTCTGAGACACGGATTTCACCGTCACAGTCATATCTGCCAACGTGCGCTGAGTACCGAGCGCAAACACCTTCACCGTGATGGTGTCACGAGTCATTTGGAAAATCTTGGCTCCGCCAGCCAGGACAATGACTAATGCACAGACAATGGCCGAGAGAATGAGTTTGCGGGTGCTCATAAGAACCTTCAGGCTACGCAATATCGAGGAACAATCAGCGGTAGTTCACGGTTGACTGAGACCATATGAAGATTCTCATCACCGGAGCCTCTGGCCTCATCGGACAAGCCCTCACAAAACAACTCAACGCATTGGGCCACACCACCGTCGCAGCCGTTCGTCGCGAACCACGCCGCAATGACGAAGTGCAGTGGAACCCTGCCACCAGCACAATGTTGCCATCAGCATTTGACGGTGTTGACGCCGTCGTGCATTTGGCCGGAGCCGGAATCGGCGACAAGCGCTGGACTGATTCATACAAGATGGAAATTCTGCAGAGTCGCACTCTTGGCACCGCGTTGTTGGCAGACACCATGGCATCACTCGAGAAGAAACCGTCAGTATTTCTTTCTGGTTCTGCAATCGGAATCTATGGCGTACGTGACGACACTGAACTCGCAGAAAATGCAACCATCGGTTCCGGATTTCTCGCCGATGTGTGTCGCGATTGGGAAGCTGCATCCGCATCTGCATCAGCTGCTGGAATTCGCACCGTGTTGTTGCGCACAGGAATCGTGCTGTCGCCAAAAGGTGGCGCACTAAAGAAACAATTACCGCTGTTCAAATTAGGTCTCGGCGGAAAATTCGGTAACGGCAAACAATGGCAAAGCTGGATCTCCATCACTGATGAAGTCAACGCAATCATTCATTTGCTTACTTCACAGTTGTCAGGCCCTGTCAACCTCACTGCTCCACACGCAGTAACGAACAGTGAATTCACACGTGTTCTCGCTGGCGTGTTGTCACGTCCAGCCATTCTTCCTATTCCTTCATTTGGGCCGAAACTGTTATTGGGCGGAGAACTTGCCGATGCATTGTTGTTCACCGGACAACGAGTTGTACCGAACGCACTTGTTGCAGACGGTTTTCACTTTGCGCACCCAACACTTGATGTCGCATTGCGAGCACTGCTGAACAAATGACGGCAGAAACTCTTCCGTCCTCTGCCGATGTAGTCATCGTGGGTGCAGGCCTTGCTGGGCTCACAGTTGCGCGTGTTCTTGAGCAACACGGCATATCTGCAGTGTTGCTCGAAGCATCAGACGGTGTTGGCGGCCGAGTGCGAAGCGACGAAGTAGATGGCTTCATTCTTGATCGCGGTTTTCAGGTCATGCTCACTGCGTACCCAGAAATTCACCGACATCTTGATATTCCCGCTCTCGACTTTCGTGCCTTTGAGCCTGGGGCGTTGGTATGGCGTGAAGGAAAAGGAACAGTTGTCGGTGATCCGTTTCGTCGGCCAATGACGCTGAAGTCCACCACGTTTGCTCCCATTGGTACATGGGCAGACAAAGCACGCATCGCTCTGTTACGAGCAAAGGTCAAATCAGCTGACCCACAGGCATTGTTGCGTGGAGACGATGTTGACACTCTCACGGCTCTACGCGCGTCAGGGTTTTCATCCACCATGATTGACAGATTCTTTCGGCCGCTTGTTGGTGGAATTCAACTCGATCCGCAATTGCGTTCATCGCGCCGCATGTTTGACATTATTTTTCGCACGCTTGCAACAGGTGATTCTGTGGTGCCAGCAAAAGGCATGGGAGAAATCACACAACAGCTTGCGGCATCGTTACGTACAACTCCCCTTTTTCTCAATACTCCGGTGGCGTCAACAACTCCTGGGTCAGTAACACTGTCAAACGGTCACACCATTGTTGCCAAAGCAGTTGTGGTTGCAACAGAAGGGCCAATTGCATCTCAGTTGCTGGGAATTCCTGCAGTCGGTTCACGCAGTGCTGGGTGTGTGTATTTCGCAGCACCAACCGCACCAATTGATGGCGCGTATGTTGTACTTGACGGCGAAGGAAAAGGTCCCGTGTACAACGTGGCAGTGATGTCGCATGTCAGCCCTTTTTACGCACCTCATGGTCAGCACCTCATTGCGGCTGCATTGCCAGGACTTGCCGATGGTGACCTTGAGGCTGCCGCGCGCCGCCAATTGCGTAGTTGGTGGGGACCAACCGTTGATTCATGGCGACACTTGCGCACGTATCGCATACCGCACGGCCAACCGAACCAAGACCCGCCGTTCAATCCGCGTCAGCGCGTGTCGTTAGGCGATGGTTTGTTTGTCTGCGGCGACCACCGCGACACGGGCTCAATTCAGGGCGCAATGTTTTCTGGCCGACGATGCGCCGAAGAGGTGTCTGAATGGGTCAGACTGCAGTCATGACTTCTGACCCCGCAAAAATAGTTTCTCGCTCCACCATCGTTCCGGCTCCGGCACAAATGATTTTTGATCTTTTGGCCGACCCGCGTCGTCACAGCGAAATTGATGGTTCTGGTTCTATCCAGTCAGCCCAAATCAATGCGCCAGAACGTTTGTCATTGAATGCAACGTTCGGCATGCAGATGAAAATTGGCCTTTCATACAAAATCACGAACACTGTCGTTGAGTTTGAAGAGAACAAGACAATCGCGTGGCGCCATTTCGGTGGACACATTTGGCGATACATCTTGGAACCAGTTGATGGCGGCACAAAAGTTACTGAACAGTTCGACTGGAACACATCGAAGTCGCCGCTGATTCTGAAGTTGCGAAAGTCACCACAAGACAATGCAAAATGGATTGAGAAGACTCTCGAAAACTTGGTGAAGCGATTTGCTTAACGAATATGACGTGATATGTCACGTCGCAAATATTTTCCGCGACCAACGCGGCCAAGGAAATTGCCTTTGTCAACAATTACTTCACCACGTGACAGCACGGTTCGCACACCGCCCTGCACACTGACGCCTTCATACGCTGAATAGTCAAGATTCATGTGATGAGTTGTTGCGCTAAGTACAGACGTTACGTTCGGATCGTAAATAACAACATCTGCATCGAAGCCCTCTGCAAGAACGCCTTTTGTGCCGAGACCGAACAACCGCGCAGGCGCAGTTGCACACACTTCGACCCATCGTTCTTCGCTGATATGTCCTGCTACAACACCTTGGTACACCAAGTCCATACGGTGTTCCACTCCACCAATTCCATTTGGCACCACATTGAACGCTTCACCATTGGCCAACTTCTGTTCGCGCAAACAGAACGGGCAATGGTCAGTGCTCACAACTGCCAACTGGTCAATGCGCAAGCCTTCCCACAGGTCTGCTTGATGATGATCGTGGCGAGATCGCAATGGAGTAGAACAAATGAACCCTGCCCCATTTGGCCAGCCCTGTCCCAAATGTTCTTCTAATGACAAGTGCAAATACTGCGGGCACGTCTCGGCAAAAATGTTTGTGCCCCGCGAACGAGCTTCAACTACTTCACGTAGTGCATGTGAGCTAGACAAGTGCACGATGTACAACGGAGCATTGCCTGCAACACGCGCTAATACCGCCGCACGATGCACTGCTTCAGCTTCAAGTTCGGGCGGACGAGTGAGCGAATGAAATTCTGGCCCTGTGTTGCCGGCAGCAATTGCTTGTTCAATCAAGACGTCTATGGCTAAACCATTTTCCGCATGCACCATGGCCATCATTCCGGTATCTGCACACATTTGTAATGCACGCAATATCTGACCGTCATCGGAATACAAACGCCCTGGATACGCCATGAACAATTTGATAGATGCGACACCTTCGCGTTCAACAAGTGATCGCGTATCAATGAGAGCTTGCGCGTCAACTCCGCCGAGAACTTGATGCAAGCCCCAGTCAATAACGCACTGTGATTCTGCTTCTGCGAACCGTTGCTCAAATGCAGTAAGAACTTGGCCACCAAGGCGTTGTTCAGAAAAATCAATAATGGTGGTGGTGCCACCATGTGCTGCTGCAATGGTGCCTGACTCAAATGAATCAGACGAGACCATCGTGCCCGTATCAAGTTGCATATGAACATGGGCATCAACTCCACCCGGAATCACGAAGCACCCATCAGCGTCAATGACTACATCGTTCGGGCCAACTGCTACCGCCCCAGATGAACGTGGCACCACAGAAACGATGCGCTCTCCCTCGATAACCACATCGGCTGCTACCCGTCCTTCAGCATTGATAACGGTTCCGTTGACCACGATTGTGCGCACGAATCAAATCTAAACCCCCAACAGGGCCTTCGGGGTGCTAAACACAATTGTCGTGACTACTGCACTTCCCCTCGGCTTTTCCTCCTTCGTCACCAATGTCGGAGTCAAGGACACAACGAAAGACTTCACGGTTGTCATGGCCGATAGGCCATGTTCTGCCGCCGGAGTATTTACCCAGAGCAGATTCGCAGGCCCGAGCGTGATTATTTCTCGTCGCAATGTGGCCAACTTGTCGGCTCGAGCAGTCGTCGTGATTTCAAAGAACGCCAACGTGGCAACTGGCGAAGAGGGCATGCGCCATGCTGAAGAAGTCACATCGTCAGTCGCATCTGCACTGGGATTAACGAGCAGCGAAGTTCTCATCGCTTCAACGGGTGTCATCGGCCGCCTGTATCCCATCGACAACATTCGCGCAGGAATCGCATCGCTTCCTTTCCCACTGCCGGACAACGATGCAGACGATGTGGCGCGCGGCATCATGACAACTGACACCGTGCACAAAATTTCATCCGCCACCATTGCTGGGTCAACCGCACGCGTTGTTGGTGTTGCCAAGGGCGTTGGCATGATCGAACCGAACATGGCAACTCTTATTGCAATGGTGTTCACCGATGCACAGGTTGAACCACAGAAATTAAACGACATCTTTCGTGGCGTCATCAACAAGACGCTTAACTGCGTGTCAGTTGATACAGATACCAGCACCAGCGATACAGCCATCATCTTGGCAAGTGGAGCCGCAGGTTCCGTTGCTGATGATGCGCTTATAGTCGCGCTTCAAACAGTTCTTCTTGATCTCACCAAAGCAATTGCACGTGACGGCGAAGGCGCAGAGACATTGATTGAAGTCACAGTTGACAATGCTCGTGACGCCGAACAAGCAAAGACCGTTGCCAAATCGATTGTGAACTCGCCGCTGGTGAAAACTGCTGTGCATGGCGCTGACCCAAACTGGGGTCGCATTGCAATGGCGGTCGGTAAATGCAGCCAGTACACAGATATTGACCAGGAAAACGTAGTTATCCGGTTTGGTGCGCAAGAGGTGTACCCAACTCAAGTTGACGAATCAGGACTGACCCAACTCAGTGAGTACATGCGTGGCGATGACGTCACTATCCACGTGTCACTGAATACTGGCAAGGCAACCGCCACCGTGTGGGGCTGTGACCTCACTGACGGATACGTACGCATCAACGCCGACTACACCACGTAAACATGAACAACGTTCGGTCTGTGCATCGTTCTCCCGTTCACGGGTTCTCCAAAGAGTCCACCAACTCCATCACATTGCTGACGGGCCTCGGTGTAGAAGGTGACGCCCATTGTGGATCATTAGTGAAACATCGTTCACGTGTCGCTGTAAATCCAGACCAACCAAATCTGCGACAAGTGCATTTGATGATGGGAGAAACTCTGGACAGCCAGAACGTCCCCGATGGCGCACTGGGCGAAAACATCACAACGTTCGGAGTCGACCTTCACGCCCTGCCAACAGGAACACTGATGTTTATTGGTGATTCGATCATTGAACTCACTGGATTGCGCAATCCGTGTGCCCAGATCAACACCTTTCGTGACGGCTTACTGTCAGCCTTCCGATCAGAAACTCCCAGCGGCGAAACCATTCGACGCGCTGGCATCATGGCAATCGTTATTAATGGTGGCATTATTCGCACGGGTGATGACATTCGAATTGAAATTCCCGATGGCAACTCAGAGCCGCTTCGCCCCGTCTAATTAGCGGGCGCTGAAGTATTCGAAAAGTCGTTCGCGATATGGCGCAATGCTTTTGTATTGCGCAACATTTTCCGGAATCTTGTTAATGATGTCGCCAATACCGTGCACGAGTTCGTAATCCCGTGTCACAAAATCACTTAACTTTTCCACATACGTGCGAATAGTGAACAGAATCGCACCGGTCTCAGGCAAACGACGCAATGTTTGCCATTCGGTACGGAACCACATCTCTGCAATATCTATGTCAGGTGTAATTGGTGGAATATCTGGTTGAAACAACGACGCATGGTTGCTAATTCCCCAGTTTGTTCGCCACATTGGTTTTTCAACGTTCAATCGCGTGAGTACCGCATTCACGGGAGAATCAAGGTCTTTGTCGTACCGCGCAACTGGCACGTGAATTGACGCCATAGTGCCACCCAGTTTCTCTGCAAGCCGCCACCTGTTCGGCGCGCACAACACTGCTGCAACCAACCGCGGCATTCCGTCTGCATCAGGAATCAGAATGCATAAATCATCAGCCACGCACAATGCCGCTTCAACTAACGCATCAACACCAGATGCATCTGTGGGCACTACCCCAACAGAGCGCATCACGCCGCGCGCTACTTCTTCACATGCTTCTTCCGCGCCAGGTAGGCATGCCACCACTTCATCTCGGCGCTCATTAATCAATGCACGTTTCATCTCAATGGTGGGCAGCAAGTCATCGTCGAGTTCAGAGACCCACTGATCAAGACCTAATGGACGAGCTGCAACACGCAATCGCGCTGCATCAGCAGGCACAGGTAGATACGAATGGGGAATGGCCACAGAACGACGAAACCCCGAGCCGGAGCTCGGGGAATCGTGCGAAATTATCGGTTGCCGATCAAACGGCGTGAAAGGGTCGTTATGAAAAACGATGCTCACTTAGGCGGCATACGAATGCCACCATCAACTCTGATGGTTTCAGCATTCATGTAGCTGTTCGTGATGCACTCAAGAACCATTGAAGCCAACTGATCTGGACGACCAAGCTTCTGAGGAAACAACACACCCTTTTGAAGTTGTGACTTGAATGCTTCGCTCTGATCACCTTGTCCGTAGATCGGTGTGTCGATGAGTCCTGGAGCAACGGTGTTCACGCGGATACCAGATGCTGACAAGTCACGAGCAATAGGAAGTGTCATACCGACAACTCCACCCTTTGACGCCGAGTATGCGTTCTGACCAATTTGGCCATCGAATGCTGCAACAGATGCGATATTGACAATTGCGCCGCGCTCGCCATCTTCCAACGGCTCTGTTTGGCTCATTGCAGTTGCTGCAATACGAATTGCGTCGAATGTTCCGACCAAGTTGATTGCAATGACCTTCTTGAAGGCTTCGATATTGGCAGCCGAATCGTATGACCCGTCTTTACCGATGGTGCGTTGTGCCCAACCGATACCTGCTGAGTTCACCAAGACGCGAAGTGGGCCCATGGACTTTGCCATTTCCACTGCGTTAATGATGTCCTCTGTATTGGTGACGTCAACAGCACAAAATGCGCCACCAACTTCCTTAGCAAGGGCCTCGCCGACCTCTTGCTGACGATCAAGGTCGGCGATGACGACCTTTGCTCCACCTTTTGCGAGGAGACGAACAGAAGCTGCTCCGATACCGGATGCTCCACCTGTGACAATTGCGCTAACGCCTTTAAGTTCCATCCCTACAGGCTACGCAATCAGGTCACCGACTTCCTAGTGGAGTCGCGAATCGGGCTAAATCTGGGTGTGCGCCACCGCAAGCGCATCCACATAATCATTCATGCGATTGCCGCTATGACCCTTGACCCATTCAAATTCCACTCGGCCTCGCTTGATGACCAGATCAATAAATGGTTCCCATAAATCGCGATTCGCAACTGGCTGGCGCTGCGAATTTTTCCAGCCTCGTTTGTGCCAGCCACGCCACCAGCCATCGTTGAAGCACTTCACCACATACGTGGAATCGGCAACGATGCGAATGATGCGCGGGTCGTCTTCAAAATGAATGACAGCTTGATAGGCAGCCATAATTTCCATCCGCTGATTCGTTGACCGGGCTTCTCCACCGCTGTCATTGATATCTCCAGACGGAGCTACGGCCCACGCCCAACCACCCGGGCCCGGATTACCCGAACACGCACCATCTGTATAGATAACAATTACGTCGTCGGACAACTCCATGACATTGATTGTTCACCATCAGACAGGGTGACGACAGGCTTTTGCGAAAAATCGTGGGAGAATGACCCTTGTGATCTTCGACGGCTCAATGCATCAACTTCCCGATACTGACCCGGGCGAGACTCAGGAATGGCTCGACTCTCTTGATTCTGTTGTCGATGGCCATGGCGTCGAACGTGCCCGATATTTATTGTCACGACTTCTCGAGCGTGCGCAACAGACTGATGTGAACTTTCCCGCCACAGTGTCAACGCCATATGTCAACAGCATCACTGCAGACAATGAACCGTGGTTTCCTGGCGACGAACATTTAGAGCGTCGCATTCGTGCATACATCAGATGGAATGCAGCCGTCATGGTGACACGAGCAAATCACTCCGCCGAAGGCATTGGTGGCCACTTATCAACATTTGCAAGTTCTGCAAGCTTGTACGAAATTGGTTTTAACCATTTCTTCCACGGCAAAGACAACGGCACTGCAGGTGACCACGTGTATTTCCAGGGCCATGCCGCTCCCGGAATTTATGCACGCGCGTTTCTTGAGCGTCGCCTTGATGAAGATGACCTCGATCATTTCCGTCGCGAAATCGGACGAGATGGAAAAGGCCTCTCTAGTTATCCGCATCCTCGCCTCATGCCAGAGTTCTGGGAATTCCCCACCGTGTCAATGGGGCTTGGTCCACTCACATCGCTATATCACGCCCGCTTTAACCGCTATTTACATAACAGAGGCATTGACGACACGTCAGCAAGTCGAGTGTGGGCGTTCATAGGTGACGGCGAAACAGACGAACCAGAAACACTCGGTTCCATTTCACTCGCAGCACGCGAAAAACTGGACAATCTTGTCTTTGTTGTGAACTGCAATTTGCAGCGCCTAGATGGACCCGTTCGTGGCAACGGAAAAATAATTCAGGAACTTGAAGCAGTGTTCCGTGGTGCCGGGTGGAATGTCATCAAAGTGGTGTGGGGTTCCAAGTGGGACGAACTATTAGCAGCCGATGTTGACGGATTACTTCTGAACAAGATGAACTCCACTGTCGATGGCGAATTCCAGCGTTACTCCATTGAAGGTGGCGCATACATTCGCGAACACTTCTTTGGCTCCGACCCTCGCCTGTTGCAGTTAGTTGCACACTTATCCGACGATGAATTATTGAATCTGCCTCGCGGTGGTCACGACTACCGCAAGTTGTTTGCCGCATACCAAGCAGCTGTCGACAATCTTGGTTCTGGCAAGCCCACTGTTATTTTAGCTAAGACCATTAAAGGCTGGACACTCGGGCCACAAGTTGAAGGCCGCAACGCCACGCATCAAATTAAAAAACTGAATGCTGACCAATTGCGGGCCATGCGTGACCGACTGCATTTGCAAGAAGAGATTCCTGATTCAGCACTTGAGGGCGACGTGCTTCCGTATTATCGCCCACCTGTTGACTCTGTTGAGTACCAGTACATGATGGAACGGCGCCGTGCACTTGGTGGTTCGTTGCCAAAGCGTGTTGTTCTCACGAAGACTCCACTCACACTTCCCTCTGCAGAAGTCTTTACTGAGTTCACTCTTGGTTCTGGCGACCAAGCGGTGAGCTCCACCATGGCGTTTACGCGCATGTTGCGCAATCTTGCTCGTGATGATTCGTTCGGTAGCCGCGTCGTGCCCATCGTCCCAGACGAAGCGCGTACCTTTGGCATGGACTCCATGTTCCGCGAACAAAAGATCTACGCATCACAAGGACAAAAATACGAACCAGTCGACCATGACTTGTTGTTGTCATATGCAGAGTCTGCACAGGGTCAAATTCTCGAAGAAGGAATCACCGAGGCCGGTGCATTGTCTAGCTGGATTGCAGCCGCCACCAGTTATGCCACTCGCGGCGTGCCGATGGTGCCGTTCTACACGTTCTATTCAATGTTTGGTTTCCAACGCGTTGGTGACCTTATTTGGCAAGCAGCAGATGCTCGTGCACGAGGGTTCCTCATGGGCGCAACGGCAGGTCGCACCACACTTATGGGTGAAGGTCTGCAACATCAAGACGGTCACAGCTTGTTATTAGCAAGCGCAATACCCGCGTGTCAGGCATATGACCCATCTTTCGCATTCGAAGTAGCGGCAATCGTTCAACACGGCATAACAAAAATGTACGGAGAAAATCCAGCAGACATTTTCTATTACATCACGTTGTATAACGAAAACATTCCAATGCCAGCACAGCCGAACCACGTGTCTTCACAAGACATCATCAATGGTCTCTACCAATGGTCGCCTGCAGCATCAAGCACAGCCCACGCCTCCATTCTGTTCTCTGGTTCTGCATTCGCTGCCGCTTCTGAAGCCGCCACCATCCTTCGCACAAAATATGCCATCGATGTCGACCTTTGGTCAGCTACTTCATACAAGTCATTGCGTGAAGATGCAATGGAAGTGGAGCGTTGGAACCGTCTTCACCCAATTGAGAAAAAACGGCGTTCACATGTCGAAACAATGCTTGGCGCAACAACAGCGCCCGTTGTTGCAGTCACTGATTTCCTACGCATTGTCTCTGAACAAGTAGCTACGTTCGTGCCGACTCGCCGATTCCTGTCGCTCGGAACGGACGGAATGGGCCGCAGTGACACACGTCAAGCGTTGCGTAATTTCTTTGAAACAAATGCCCCGCACATCGTCATCGCAGTTCTCTCCAGCCTCATCGGATCACATGGCGTGACAAAAGAAATCGTGGCCCAGGCGATCATTGACCTGAATATCAACCCAGACGCAGTACATTCTCTTACTCGCGACTAAATCAAAGGAACAAGCCCGTGGGCACCTTGTACATCACCGGAAATCCTGACTCTGATGCGTTTCTCAACGCCAACGGCACTGCATTGCTCATTGGCATGCTGCTTGATCAACAAGTTCCGATGGAGTGGGCCTTCAACGGGCCTTGGACATTAAAGCAACGACTCGGTCATCTTGATGCAAAGAAAATTGCAGCAATGGACCCAACAGAATTTCTTGCTATCTGTTTAATCAAGCCTGCAATTCATCGTTTTCCTAAGGCCATGGCACAACGCATTCAAGGAATGTGCGCAGTGCTCGCTGAGAAATACAAAGGCAAAGGCGAAAATATGTGGACCGATGTTGAAGATGGTCATGTCTTGTTTGAACGCCTTCGCGAGTTGCCTGGCTTCGGCGCAGAAAAGGCGCAGATTTTCGTTGCGTTGCTCGGCAAACGTTTTAACTTCACACCTACCAACTGGAAAAAGGCTGCAGGAGTGTTTAGTGATTCAAACCCTCGAACAATTGCTGATATCACTTCACCAGAAACTCTGTTAACTGTTCGGGCATGGAAGAAGGCCGAGAAAGCTGCTGATCGCGACAAGCAATCGCGGCCTCTCAAGTAGCCTCACTGCAATGACCGTGCTCATCACCGGCGGTGCCGGATACATCGGATCCATCACCACACGTCTCATTCGTGCATCTGGTCGTGGCGTTGTAGTTCTTGACACTCTTGAAAACGGACACCGCAAAGCCGTAGCCGATGCGCCATTTGTTCAGGGTGACATTGCAGATTCTGATCTCGTTGCACGAGTTGTTGCTGAACACGACGTCGATGAAGTGGTTCACTTTGCTGCGTACAAAGCTGTGGGCGAATCAATGTCTAACCCTGGTAAATATTTCAGCAACAACGTCACTGGTTCCCAGAAGCTGTTCGAAGCATTGCACCAGGCAGGCGTCACGCGTGTTGTCTTTTCTTCTACTGCAGCCGTTTACGGCACTCCGCAGTCAGTTCCAGTGCGTGAGACCGATGTCCTTAGCTGTGAAAGTGTCTACGCCGAAACAAAGCTGATGATCGAAAAAACTCTTGGTTGGTATGCGCAAACCACAGACATGCGCAATGTGTGTTTGCGCTACTTCAATGCAGCCGGTGCTTCCGAAGATGCAACCCTCGGCGAAGACTGGCGGTTCTCTCAGAACCTGATTCCTCATGTCATGAAAGCTGTTCTCGGTTTTGCACCAGCGCTCACAGTATTTGGCAATGACTTCCCTACCCCAGACGGCACGGGCGTACGCGATTACATTCACGTGGAAGATCTTGCTCGCGCTCACGTTGCAGCACTTGATTACCTCGCAAAAGGCGGTAACAGCATCACATGCAATGTAGGTACTGGTCACGGCACAAGCGTGATGGACATCATCGCTGCAACTGAACGCGTCACGGGTAAAAAAGTTCCGTATGAAATCGCTGGCCGTCGCGCAGGTGATCCGTCAGAGTGCTACGCAGATCCGCGTCGAATTAATGAGACATTCGGTTGGTCACCTACTCGTAGTCTCGATGACATCATTTCGTCTGCGTACGCATGGCATACATCGCACCCACACGGGCACGATTCGTAAATTACGCTGACAATGTGCGTTGGCGATCTAGCCAACCAAGCAACACTGCAATGGCACGTGGGTCATGACGAAGTCGATGCCCTGCCCCTTCAATCACTCGTAATTCAGCACTGCCATGAGCGGCCGCCAACACGCGCGAGTCAGCAACTGGCACACTTTCATCACCATCACCATGCATTACCAACAATGGTCGTGGCGCAAAACGTTTAGCAGCATCAACGGGGCGGAATCGGCGTAGTTCCCGGCTCCATTCATCAAATGATGCAGGAAATCCGGGCGTACGAATGGCCCCAATTTCGCGGGCGTGTTCAAAAAACCGTCGTGGCTGACCAGCCCAGTCATCAAAATCTGCACGCGCACTGAGCAGTGCACATCCGCGCACTCGAGGGTCGTCGGCTGCAACACATAACGCAAGAGCACCTCCAGTATTTGTACCTACGAGCCACACTCCATCAGGCGATACTTCGTCTTCTAAATGATCAATGGCAGCACGCAAGTCATCAACCCACCCCTGCATTGAAAAATCGCCTTCACTGTTGCCGCATCCGCGAAACGTAAACGTAAGCGCAGCCCATCCCAAGTCATTTGCCACTCGATCCATCAGTTGTGAAAACGAGTACCCAGATTGTCGAGCATCAACTGAACCACTTGGAAAACCGTGACACAAGATGACGCCAGGCAATGACGATGCATAACCAGTCGGCGTTGCCAAGTATCGATTAAGAACTAACGACCCAGATTGGAAAGTTCCGTTGGTCGCGTCTGACATCTGAAGCTAACTTACGCGCGAGGCTTGCGAAGGCGACGTGTTACACCAACAGTTGCGAGCGTGTATCCGCGGTTACGCGCTTCTGCCAATGTGTCTGGTCCGAAACACAGACCAACTCCCTCCGCAACGATTGTGTCGACGATGTCTTTGTCGGTCCACTCATCAAGGTCATACACCAATTGTGTGCGCTTGTCTCCGAGGAATCGTGTGTGCTCAAACTTGACTGGTCTTTCCATGGACATAACGGTAGTACCCCAGCCTCCTATGAGAAGGAACGACGCGCTAGTCGGTTAGTTCTCGGGCGAAAAAATGAATCCGAGGACGGCTTCGAAGGACACTTTGTCCCATTGAGCAAGGTCAACATGCCCAGGGTCCATCTCTGCGACAGCACGACCAATAATTTGGCCATGCAACCAATACGCAGTTGCCATCGGGTCTACATCTTGACGTAGCCAACCCTTTTGCTGTGCGACTAACGCTGCATCTGCAATTGTGGCCAGAAACCTTTTGTTGATGTCGTTAATAGCAATAGCCAATTCTGCATTCCGCTGCGCGGCACCCAAGACGCTCAAGCGAATCGATCGAGCATGATGACGCTCAGGCTGATAGCTCCACTCCATGGACTTGCGAACCGCCCGCACATAATCCTCTTTTGTTTCAACCAACACCATCATTGCTTCGACAGAAAATTCAGTTTTGAGACATTGCCAATACCACTCGACATACGCCGCATTTATTAACTCAGTACGGTTCGTGAAATGGTGATAGATCGATGGCTCTCTTATGCCTAACGCTTCAGCAATTGCACTCAGACGCACTGATGACTCTCCACCAGTTTCCATCATTTCAATAGCTGCATTGAGAATACGTGATCTGGTGGTTTCTACGATCTCCATGTGGCTTGAGGTTACATGCGCTAGTAACCGCTATCCGAACCGACGGAGATGATCTAGACCTCGTCTGCCTTCGGGCCAACTGCACCAATAGCTGCGAAATACCCCATGTGGGCATCAGCCACATACACCACATCAACGTCATCAAGAATGTCGACTCCTCGTTTGGATGCTGCATCTAGCAAGTACGCAGTCAACGTGGTCTTATCAAGCACAACTGGTGTTTCGATATCTTGCACATGGTCGGTCACATCAAGTGGCATCAGTTCACGCTCGTTCATCCATGACAAGTGGGCCATCAACAATTGGCGAACTTCTTCCATGGTGAGACGAGCCTGTGTTGTCTGCGGCAATGTGCGAGCAACGAACTCCGCTGCTTCATCAATGTCATAAATGACACGTGGGGCAACCATGTCTAAACGTTGCGCTTCTCGCCCCACTACAACAGCCGCAATGACAAATACTGCGAGTGCCGAAACAACGGCGAACAGGACAGTAACTAGTGACATCTCTTTAGCCTACGAGAACCCGCTTGTCAGAAGCTCTCCATCACAAACCACTGGTCATCGGGGGCAACTGTCACAACGCGAGCCATAAAGGCACTGCCTTTACTGCCCCAGGAATACTCCATGTACTGAGGTAGACCTGGACGATGCATCAGGTTTCGTCCTTGAAATCCGAATTCATACGCAACAGACGGGCAAATATATGCAGTCGTTCCTGCGAACGGGGCAGACAGTGTCATGTGAGCATGACCACTCACCACAGCAAGTACTTCATGGCGTGACACCACGTCTGTCAGCCCCGCAATTGACGCATCGTCTAGGCGTACCGAATCAAGCACCTTCCCTCCGGTCGCAAAGCACGGATGATGCATCGCTATCAGCGTAGAAACACCCTGAGACAGTTCAGAATCCAACCAGTCAAGTTGATCAGCATCAAGTGCACCATCACCGCGACCCATGCGAGAAGAGTCCATCACAACCACTTTGCCTTGAGGGACGTCAAGTACATAATCAAGTCGGCCGTTACGCGATGGCAGTGAGTACAGGCGTTGCATCTTTTCTGATTCATCATGATTACCTGCACATAATGCAACTTCTACATCCACTGATGCCAGAACATCAGAGAAGCCACGGTATTCATTGTCAGTTCCTGCGCGAGCTACACAGTCACCAGTGATCAGCACTGCATTACTGCGTTGAGATGCATGGTGTAGCGCTTTAGTCAGGTTCCCTACGGGGTCTGAACCTTCAAACAATTCGTCACCAGGGCCAGTGATATGAGGGTCAGAAATTTGGGCGATTACTGTGCGTGCCATAGGCGCAGAGTACCGCACCCGCATAGATTCAACATGTCCGAGAAATGAAAGAACCCGGGCACTAGGCCCGGGTTCTTTG
>Ga0194047_10001047_pt1 | contig 17474 bp, 12 predicted proteins | sample JunL225m_MetaG_2_FD_160070 | JGI IMG/M metagenome (GOLD analysis project Ga0194047, IMG submission 160070) | Anoxic zone freshwater microbial communities from boreal shield lake in IISD Experimental Lakes Area, Ontario, Canada - Jun2016-L221-5m | ecosystem: Environmental > Aquatic > Freshwater... | reverse complement strand
ATGAATTATTTTGTAAATAAATGATCTGACCCTCAAATCAAGCTTTACAAAAAAATATAGTCAGAATTAACAGTCTATTTACTCAAATACAAGTTGCGCTCGGAGTAAATAGTATGGAAATACTCATCCGTTAAATCGTCAATAAAATAGATTGCTTCTCCGGTAGATTTCATTTCAGGGCCTAATTCTTTGGCTACTTCCGGAAACTTTTCGTACGAAAACACCGGAATTTTGATGGCATATCCTTTTTTGCGAGGGTTAAAAGTAAAGTCTTTAACCTTGGCACCCAGCATAACCTTGGCGGCATAATTTACATACGGTTCATCGTAGGCTTTGGCAATAAACGGCACTGTGCGCGATGCACGAGGATTGGCCTCGATGATATACACCACTTCGTTTTTAATAGCAAACTGAATATTGAGCAACCCAACTGTTTTGAGAGCCACAGCAATGGTTTTGGTATGCTGTTCTATTTGTTTCATTACATTTTCGCTCAAGTCGAAAGGAGGCAGCACCGCATACGAATCGCCACTGTGAATTCCGGCCGGCTCAATATGTTCCATCACACCTATTATATATACATCCTTTCCGTCACAAATCGAGTCCGATTCGGCTTCAATAGCATTTTCCAGAAAATGGTCTATCAACACCTGGTTGCCGGGATGGTCTTTCAGCAAATTAACCACATGTTGTTCCAATTCCTGCTCGTTAATCACAATTTTCATGCTTTGTCCGCCTAACACATACGAAGGCCTAACCAGCAACGGGAAACCCAATGTTCGCGATAGCTCAACAGCCTGTTCGGCATCTTCTATAACAGCAAATTTGGGATAAGGAATATTATTTTCTTTTAAAAGATTAGAAAAACGACCTCTGTCTTCGGCCAAATCGAGAGATTTGAAATCGGTGCCAATAATTTTTATGCCATAGCGCTCCAGTTTTTCGGCCAGCTTTAATGCGGTTTGTCCTCCCAACTGAACTATTACTCCTTCGGGCTTTTCGTTTAAAATAATATCGTAAATATGTTCCCAAAACACCGGCTCAAAATACAGCTTGTCGGCCACATTAAAATCGGTAGAAACTGTTTCCGGATTGCAGTTAATCATAATGGTTTCGTAACCCAGTTCTTTAGCCGCCAACACACCGTGCACACAGCTGTAATCAAACTCAATTCCCTGCCCTATGCGGTTAGGGCCACTGCCCAGTACCACTATTTTTTTCTTATCCGATGCTATCGATTCGTTTTCGTCTTCAAATGTACTGTAATAATAAGGTGTTTTGGCTTCGAACTCGGCTGCGCAGGTATCCACCAGTTTGTACACACGTTTGATGTCGAGTTCCTGTCTGCGTTTAAACACTTCGCTTTCCAGGCATCTTAATATATGAGCTATCTGACGGTCGGCATACCCTTTTTGTTTGGCCTCATAAAATAACTCCCGTGGCAAAGCCGAAAGCGAATACTTAGAAATTTCGTTTTCCAATAGAATTAAATCTTCTATCTGATTCAAAAACCATGGGTCGATGCGGGTAAGTTTCTGAATTGTTTTTATGGAAATGCCTAATTTAATGGCATCGTAAATATGAAATAATCTGTTCCAGCTCGGGCGTTCCAGGCTTTTTAATAACTCATCCTGATTTTTAACTTCTCTTCCGTCAGCACCCAGTCCGTTACGTTTTATTTCCAACGATTGACAAGCTTTTTGCAAGGCTTCCTGAAAACAACGGCCAATGCCCATTACCTCGCCCACCGATTTCATCTGAAAGCCTAACTCACGATTAGCACCTTTAAATTTATCGAAATTCCAACGCGGTATTTTTACTATTACATAATCAAGTGTAGGCTCAAAATAAGCCGAGGTAGACTTGGTAATCTGATTTTCCAATTCATCCAGATTAAACCCTATGGCCAGTTTCGAAGCTATCTTAGCAATAGGATAACCGGTAGCTTTACTCGCCAAAGCAGACGAACGCGACACACGAGGATTAATTTCGATAGCAATAATATCTTCCGAATCGTCAGGATTTACAGCAAACTGAACATTACAGCCTCCGGCAAAATTACCAATACTGCGCATCATCTTAATGGCCAGGGTACGCATTTTCTGATAAGTACTGTCGGATAAAGTCATGGCAGGAGCCACCGTAATACTGTCGCCTGTGTGAACTCCCATAGGGTCGAAGTTTTCGATAGAACAGATAATGGCTACATTATCGTTACTATCGCGAAGCAATTCCAACTCAAATTCTTTCCAACCTAAAACGGCTTTATCAATCAACACCTCGTGAATAGGCGAAGTATGAAGCCCACGGTCTAATAGTTTATCAAAATCTTCTTTGTGATACACCACACTTCCTCCGCTCCCTCCAAGGGTAAACGAAGGACGAATAACCAGTGGAAATCCGAATTTCTGTGCAATTTCTTTTCCTTCTAAAAACGAACGGGCAATATGAGAAGGAGCCATTCCCACCCCGATAGATTCCATGCGTTCACGAAACTTATCTCTGTCTTCGGTAACCTCTATTGCCTGAATATCTACACCAATCATACGGATTCCGTATTTTTTCCAGATACCCATCTCATCACATTTCATGGCAAGGTTCAATGCAGTTTGCCCTCCCATAGTAGGCAATACAGCATCAATATCTTTGTTTTCTTCTAATATTTTGATGATAGATTTAACTTCGAGCGGAAGGAGGTAAATATTCTCTGCGGTTACCTTGTCCGTCATAATGGTAGCCGGATTGGAATTGATAAGCGTTACTTTTATTCCTTCTTCGCGCAACGAACGAGCCGCCTGCGAACCGCTGTAGTCAAACTCGCAAGCCTGACCAATAATGATGGGGCCGCTACCGATTATTAATACTGATTTTATGGAATTATCTCTGGGCATGATGTATATGGTAGTTTATAGAATTCGAGATTTGTTGAATTAGTTAATTGTTGCGAAAATATTGTTTAAAGTTCTTTCTTTGGTTTAAATTTATTAGCGTTTTTCAACATAAAGACAAAAAAAATGCTTCTCTTTGGGAGAAGCATTTTTTGTCAAATTATCAAAATAATATCTTATTTATGAGTTTTTTCGTCAGAAACGGTAAGTTTTTTTCTGCCTTTAGCTCTGCGCGAAGCTAATACTCTGCGACCATTGGCAGAAGCCATTCTTTCACGGAAACCGTGTTTGTTTTTTCTTTTTTTAACCGATGGTTGAAACGTACGTAATGCCATTTTTTTATTGTTTGTGTCCTCTTACTTAAGGACTAATTAATATTCTTTTTATTTTTTCGGAGTGCAAAGATAGAAATATTTTTAATAATACAACTCGTTTTGCTAAAAAAGATTTTATTTTATACTTCTTTCTAATTTTCATATTTTAGGTGATGAAAATTCCTACTTCGATTTAATTTCAAGCTTTTTTGACATTAAAGAGTTACTTCCATTCATTATCTGCACAAAATAGACTCCTGTTTTTAAATCACCTTGGTCAAGAAAAAGTTCCCTTCCGGTAAAATTGAGAGCAAACATCTCTTTGCCTCGCGAGTTTTTGATTTTAATGCTAGTGTTTTTTTGATCTTCTTGAAATGTGATTACTATCTGCTTAGTTTTTGTATTTAAAGAAACATCAACGATATCCTTGCAAATAAAGTCTGTTTGAGGATGACCTGGATTTATAGAAATATTTTTTGGTAAAAATTCGGAACTATACAATCGAACATCGTCCAAAATAAGATCAGCACAATTACTCTTATGAGGTAACCAGTTGGTAAATTTTATTGTATGGCTAGATTTAGTTGCTTTAAAAGCAATTAAAAATCTTGTTCCAATTCCTGTTTGGAGCGGTGTTGGTTTGTTTTTCAAATAACAATTGCCGAAACCAATATCAACAGCGAACAAACCGTCCTCAACTGTTTTGTTTTTTGAATCAAATCCTCCTCCTGCCCAGAATTCCAAAATATACATATTGCCGCTCACCAAATTTGAAACTAATTGTTCCAAGGATAATCCCTCACCTCCACCATAATTAGAAGGAATACTAGAAAAAAAACTTGTTGAAATGTTTTGAATTGCACAACCGTTTTCCTTCAAAAACGGTGCAGTATCATTATTTACCTTTGAATTCACTTTTGTATACAAATTTTCGAAATAAGGTGCTCGTTTGCCTTCCACCACGAATTCAAAGGTTGTATCGTAAAAATGAGGGTAAACAGCACTTCCGCCTCCAACACAAACCCAATTCTCTATATTGCAGGTGTAAAACGCTGACTTTGGACAAAACGAATTCCAATTTGAATTAAAACCACAATTGGTATTCTCGAACCCTCCATTCAAGATTAAATTGTTTTTACCCAAATGAATTCCGATTGAATCATTTTGATTAAAACATTGAATACTTATGATTTGACTATACGAATTGATTACAGCTAAGAATATTGACAGAAAAACAAAAGCCCTTTTTTTCACTTTTCTTATTTATTTAATTTTGCTAACATGATATTTCCCCACACAATTTTACTATTCTCAAAAAGTCTCTAATTCATATAAATATTAATAGACTGTTGCAATCTTTGCAACAGTCTATTTTATCTTCAATTTTTAATTCAACAAATATTTTTTATTGAATAATTATTTTCTGAACTTTACTTGATTTTCCATCAGATACCTTTAGATAATAAATACCTTTTGAAAGACTTTCTAAATTAACCTGCTTAACATAGTCACCTGAGAGATTACTGTCAACCAAAGAATAAACCTCTCTTCCTTGAATATCAAAGACCGAAATAAAGAGATTCCTTATCAATACATTACCCATAGAAATCGTGAAAAGGCCTTCTGAAGGATTAGGATAAACGTCCAAATCATTAGCAAATGTGTATTCTTCAACACCTGCACACTGATGAACTGTTATGGTGGCAGTGGCTGAATTACTACATCCATTTCCGTTTGTTACAGTGTATGTAATCACGAAACTACCAATCCCTGATCCAATAGGGGTAAAAATAGGACTAGAACTCACCCCTATACCTGAATACACCCCACCAGACGGAGATCCATTTGTAAGTGCAAATGGAGCATCTTCTGCACACACAGGAGTGGTGAAGGCTGCCATTGTTGCATTTGGCAACGAATTAATTGTTAAATTTGTTGTTACAATACTGTCGCAACCAAGATAAGAAGTAAGTATGTCGGTATAAATTCCTGTTGTTATATATTGGTTTGAACCGACAAAAACTGATCCGCCATTACATAATGTAAACGATTGATTCGAATTAATTGCTGTTCTTACCAACAATGTAGTGGTAAGAATACTATCACAACCATTCATTGATGTTAACACATCAGTATAAACACCTGAGGAGTTGTAAATAGAATTACCAACCATTATGGAATCTCCAGAACAAACAGAAATTGATTGGGTTCCGCTGATAATAGGACTTACGGTTAGATTGGTGATCACCGTGCTATCACAACCACCTGTGGAAGTAAGTAAATCGGTATAAATACCTGATGAGTTGTAAGTGTTCGTGCCAACATTTACACTTCCACCTGCACAAACTATAATCGCTTGCTGATAAGCAATTGCAGGATTAACGAACAATGTTGAATAAATTGCACTGTCGCATCCAGAAGCCGCAACTAAGATATCAGTGTAGGTTCCAGAAGAATAATAAGTACTTGAACCTATTGAAATTGAATCTCCATCACAAATAGTATACACAGGGTAGCTTTCTATAGGGTTATTAATATTAAGAATTGTTGTAACAACACTATCACAGCCATTGTATGCAATTAATACATCTGAATAAACGCCAGTTGTATCATGAATGTTAGTTCCCACGGTAACTGAACCTCCAAAGCAAACGACAATAGTTTGTGAACCTATGATAGGTTGATTAACTGAAAGGTTTGTCGTTACAGTGCTGTCACAGCCATTTGTTGCAATTAACACATCAGAATATGTTCCTGAAGAAGTATAATTTGATGACCCTACTGAAAGGCTTGCCCCCGCACAAATAGTGTAAGTTTGAATCATCGAAATCGCTGGGCTGACTGTTAAATTGGTGGTTAAGACACTATCACATCCATTTGAAGCAACGAACATGTCTGTGTAAGTTCCGGAGGCGCTATAATTATTGGCACCAACAGAAACACTTGTGCCTGCACAAATAGTAAAGGTCTGAATCACTGAGATGGCAGGACTTACAGTTAAATAGGTAGTTAGAACACTGTCACAACCCGAGCTAGTGATGAACATATCAGAATAAGTACCAGAAGAAGCATAAGTGTTTGTTCCCACTGTAATACTAGATCCATTGCAGATCGTCAACGTTTGCGAGTCTGTAATTATTGGATTCACGTTTAATACTGTAGTTAAAGTACTGTCACAACCATTCGTTGCTGTTAAAACATCCGTGTATGTTCCAGAAGTGTTATAAGTTGATGCGCCAACCATAAAATTTGCGCCTGCACATATCGAAACATTTTGAGTACTAGTGATTGCAGGATTGATTGTTAAACCTGTTGTGACAGTGCTATCGCAACCTGACCATGAAGCCAACACATCAATGTAAGTTCCTGAAGTGGTATATACTGAAGACCCTACAGTTAAGCTACTTCCAGCACATAGGGAATATAATTGCGATCCTGTGATTGCTGGACTAACGGTAAGATTGGTTGTTATTGTACTATCACAGCCATTAGTTGCAACTACAATGTCTGTATATATTCCGGTTGCAGAATAAGTATTGGATCCAACAGTAATATGGGATCCTGCACAAACGGTCAATGTTTGATTACTTGTTATCACTTGGTTTACAGTTAAATTTGTTGTAACTGTACTATCACATCCATTGGAAGCAGTTAAGACATCCGAATAGACCCCTGTGGCTGTATAGGTTGAAGACCCAACAATCAAACTTAATCCTGAACAAATAGTTAAGGTTTGAGTTCCTGAGATAGCAGGAAGCACAATTAAATTTGTGGTTACCGCACTATCGCACCCATTTGTAGCAGTAATAATGTCAGTATATATCCCAGAAGAATTGTAAGTGGAAGTTCCGACGGAGACACTACTTCCTGCACATAAGGTAAAAGATTGCGTGGAAGTGATAGCAGGAGAAACTGTTAAGTTTGTGGTTACTGTGCTATCGCAACCATTATGGGCTAAAAACAAATCGGTATAAACACCTGTGGAGTTATACGTTGAAGTTCCAACTGAAACACTACCACCAGCACAAATGATAAATGACTGTGTGCGAACAATGGCAGGCAAAACGACTAAGTTTGTTGTTACAGTACTATCGCAACCATCAAAAGCGGTTAAAACATCAGTAAAGATACCCGTTGTATTGTAAGATGACGCCCCAACGGTAACACTTGAACCATTACAAATAATTAAGGCTTGACTTCCTGTTAAGGCAGGACTAACGGTCAGATTAGTAGTCAGTAAACTATCACAGCCATTTGTTGCATTCAACACATCATTATATATTCCCGAAGAAGTATAAATAGATGTTCCTACATTAACACTTGCCCCTGAACAAACAGTAAGTGTTTGGCTTTGTGTATTTGCTGGACTCACAATTAAATCTGTGGTGACAGTACTATCGCATCCTTCAAATGAAGTAAAGACATCAATATAAATACCTGTTTCATTATACGAAGAAGAACCAACCGTTAAGCTTCCTCCAAAACAAATGGTGACAGATTGGTTGGTTGATATAATTGGAAGAACCGTTAAATTTGTAGTTACCGTACTATCGCATCCATTTGAAGCATAGGCAGTCAATACATCAACATAAATTCCTGACGTTAAATGAATGTTTGAACCAACAGAAATATTCGTACCTCCACAAATAACCAATGTTTGAGAACTTGAACTTGTTGGAATGATTGTTAAATCAGTTGTAACAGTACTATCACAACCATTAAATGCGGTTTGCACATCTACATAGGTTCCAGTAGCAGTATAAGTAGAACTTCCAACAGAAACTGAGCCTCCTTGACAATATGTAAAGTTCTGCGAGCTTACAATAGCAGGCATCACTGTTAAATCAGTTGTAAGAACGCTGTCGCAACCATTTGAATTAGTAAAAATATCAGTATATATTCCTGTTGAGGAATATGTAGAACTTCCTAATGTTACACTTGCACCATCGCAAAGCACGAGTGTCTGCGAATTGGCGACTGGAGAGTTCACTATTAATGTAGTTGTAAGTGTACTATCACAACCATCAAAAGAGGTCAAAATATCGGTAAAAATACCTGCTGTAGAATAAGTGGAAGTTCCAACATTTATTGAAGAACCAGAACAAATTAATACCGTTTGAGCATTTGTAATATCTGGATTTATGGTAAGATTAGTAGTAACTATACTATCGCATCCACTAAATGCAATAAGGTGGTCAATGTATGTCCCTGTAGCATTGTATGTGTTCGATCCGATGGAGTAATCTCCACCAAAACAAAGAGTGATGTCTTGTGAGGTATTGACAGTTGGGATAATAGTCAAGTTAGTAATGATAGTGCTATCGCATAAATTTGCAGATGTAAACACATCAGTATAAATTCCTGTAGAAGTGTATACATTGGTTCCAACGGTCACACTTGAGCCTTCACATAATGAGACAATGGAGGTATTTGTGTTCTCTGGTTGAACTGTCAAGAAGGTAGTGAGAGTGCTATCGCAACCATTAAATGCAATAAAACTATTGGAGAAAATCCCATTTGAGTTATAGATAGAAGAGCCAACATTGATACTTGAACCATAACAAATGGTGAAAGACTGAGAAGCGGTGTTAGGGGGCAATACCGTAAGGTCTGTTGTAACTGTCGAATCACAGCCAAAATATGAAGATATTACATCAGTATAAGTACCGGTTGACGAATATGTATTACTACCTACTGAAATATTTGCTCCAGCACAAACGACTATTGTTTGAGGAGTGGAAATAGGAGCTAAAATTGTTAGATTGGTGGTAACCACACTATCGCAACCAAATGCAGAAGTAAAATGATCCACATAATTTCCTGTGGCAGAATAAGTGCTCGAACCAACAGTCATACTTCCTCCATCACAAAGTGTAACCGTTTGGAAAGTAGCTATTGGTGCTAGTATTGTAAAGTTTGTTGTCACCGCACTATCACATAGATTGAAGGCAGTAAAAATATCAGTATAAGTTCCTGAAACACTATATATACTAGTTCCAACTGTTGTCGAACCTCCATCGCAAACTGTAATATTTTGGGTGGTTGAATTTTCAGGAAGAATTGTTAAGTCAGTAGTTACGGTGCTATCACATAAATTTGCCGCAACAAAAACGTCAGTGTAAACTCCAGTTGAATTATAAGTATTTGTTCCAACTGTAATGGATGTTCCAGCACAATTGGTAAATACTTGAGAAGTAGTGATGGCTGGCAAAATGGTTAAATCTGTGGTAACGGTGCTATCGCATCCAAATGCTGAAATTAACACATCATTATATGTCCCATTTGTTGAATAGGTGTTTGTGCCAACAATTATCTCGCCACCTGCACAAAGAACAAGAGTTTGTGAAGAAGTTATTGGTGCAAGCACTGTAAGGTTGGTAGTTAAAGTACTATCACATCCTTGAAAACCTGTAAGAATATCGATATAAGTACCATCGCTAGAATAAGTGTTGGTTCCAATCACCAAATTACTACCACTACAAATGGTAACATTCTGTGTGAATGTAGTTGGGAAATTAACAATTAAAGTTAAATTGATAATGGAGTCGCAACCTGCAACGCTTGAGAACTCTTCTGAATAATCACCAGAGGTAGTTAGAGTTTGAGTGCCTAGTGTATAAGTTTGACCATCGCAGATTGTAGCGGTTGCAAACATAGAATAAGAAGGATTGATGGTCAAGATAAAATCGGCAGAAGCCACACAACCTGGACCTGCCGTGGTATATGTTACTGTGTATGTTCCTCCTGATGATTGATCTAAACTTATTTTTCCGCTAATAGGATTCAAAACAATACCTTCGGAACTAGCGGAAAACAGTCCTCCGGATGCTCCGGTAATAGTTGGTGAAGGATTGGCATCATTCTGACAGAAAACAGAACCTGAGTAGTTAAAAGAAGGATCGTCATTCGGTGTAATACCAATTGAAATATTTTCGCAAGCACCAGATGATACACAACCACCTTCTCCTCTTATATAATAAGTAGTTGCTGAAGTTGGACTCACATCAAAACTTCCTATGGCATTTGAATCGAGAGGAGTGATGCCACAACCATCGGCATATAAATGCCATAACGTAGCGCTATTTAAATTCCCTGTTACAGTTATTGTTGCTGTACTTCCCAAACAAATAGCAGGAGCAGATACGTTCAAAGTTGGTAAATCAGGGTTTACGCAAGGTGCAGAATAAGTAATGGATAAAGAAGGCACTTTTAGTGGGTCGGTATTTTCTCTACTTCCAAATCGTTTTGCTGTTTGTGTGCTCGATTCATCACCAATTAATATCCAACCAAGATTAAATCCTGTTCCATTAACAAAGTTTTGAACGTAGGTTTTCATATCGGACGAGGTCCAAACATAAGTACCATTGCCATTAACACTAGTGGTAGCTATTGCTGTTGCATCGAAATCGCCTCCTGGTGTAGTCCAATTTGTTACTGGATAAAAACTATATTGCCAAGTGGCATCATCAGTAGTGGCAACTGCACCATTCCCACCCGCACCAGTGGCTACAGAAGTTCCTTCGCCCCAAAAGCTCGACATGGAGTACAAACTCATAGCCCTTGCCCCCGCAGTAGTTTGGTCGGCTGTAAGGGTCAACGAAACATCCGAAATGGTTGCTCCTGATGGAATAGAAGACAAATCGAATAATAACAATGCTCTTCTTTTCAAACCACTATTAGTAGTCCCAGAGAACAGATGGTCGCCTGCTCCATTTGAAATGTTGCCTGCAACACTTTCGTAAAGCGTGTTGTCCTGAAAAGGATTTAATGTTATTGTAGTTTGCGAATTGATTAGGTTGATGAAACCGCAAATACTAATTGATAAAATGGATAATTTTTTTCTCATATTGGTTTGTTTTTTTGTTATAGATTTTTTTGTTTTTATTTGAGTTAATTTTTACAATCTAATTTGAACTGAATATCTATTTGTTGAATTGATCATTACTAAAACCTTCTTCTTTTCTTGATAGCTGAGCCACACCAAAGGCCAATTAAAAGGGCTGGTATAGTACCTATAATCGTTTGTATGAACATAGGCTCAAGCATGTATTGAATAAAAGGTTGTTCGCCTCTTGTACCTATTTTAGGTATTCCATACTCAATAAAATCGATCATGCTTGAAGTGAAAACGGCAATAAAAAGCGTGAGAAAACCGAATTTAAATCCTATCCAAGTGAAATTTTTGTGTCTCTTTAATATTGCTTTTCCTGCTCCCTGACCAAAGAGATGACCACAAAGGTAAACGACAGGCACAACGAAACAGATGCTCAAAATATCATCAAAATCATAAAACCAAATGATGGCTTTATAAATACCATTTTCGATTGACAGAATTGTCATGATTACTTGCGCTATGATGAGGCCCAACGTTACCGCATAAAGCCCTTGTTTGCTCCCTATACTCTTTGCGCGCTTTTCGTCCATAATGGTAGTTATCTCGTTGTTTATAGTTTTTGAAGACTATTTAATCGTGTTCTTATGCTTTAAATTTCGTTTCAAAAATAGAAAATTTTTTATTGTAAAAAAATTTTAATTGTTGACAACGGTCAGCTAATAACTATTTAATAATTTCTGTCTACCTTTGCACTACTAAAAATAGAAAACAATGAACTACAAACTTTTTGGAAAAACAGGATTACGGGTATCTGAACTTTGCCTAGGAACAATGACATTTGGCACCGAATGGGGCTGGGGAGCAGATAAAGAAACGAGTAAAAAAATATTCGACTGCTTTGCGAATGAAGGTGGCAATTTTATTGACACCGCTAACCGATACACCGAAGGAAGTAGTGAAAAATTTGTGGGGGAATTTATCCATTCGGATAGAGATCATTTTGTGGTTGCTACCAAATATTCTCTATTAGACAGAAAAAATGATTTGAATTTTGTTGGTAATCATCGTAAAAACATGATTCGGTCGGTGGAGCAAAGTTTGAAACGATTGAATGTTGACTGTATCGACATTCTTTATTTACATGCTTGGGATTTTACTACTCCAATTGAAGAAGTGCTTAGGGGAATGAACGATTTGGTGAGTACGGGAAAAATAATGTATGCCGCCATTTCCGATACTCCTGCTTGGGTGGTGTCGCAGGCAAATACCATTGCCGACTTGAGAGGTTGGACTCGATTCAATGGTTTGCAAGTAGAACATAGTTTGATACAACGAACTGTGGAGCGCGATTTGTTACCTATGGCTCATAGTTTCGATATTGCCATAACGGCTTGGGCTCCTTTAGCAGGTGGTGCGCTCACTGGTAAATATCTTTTGAAAAAAGAAGATGCCACGCGACTAAAAGAAACGAGTGAACGATTGAATGCCCGAAACCAACTGATAGTGGCTGAGGTGATAAAGATAGCTGAAGAAATAAATGCTAGTGCGGCCCAAGTTGCACTGAGGTGGATGATGCAAAAACCTCAGGTTATTATTCCTGTGGTAGGTGCTACCAAACTTGCTCAAATTCAAGATTCGATAGGGGCTACAAAAATGCAATTAAGCGCAGACCATGTGGCTCGACTTAATGAAATAAGCAAGTTTGAACTTGGCTTTCCGCACGATTTCTTGCAACAACAGGGTGTGAAAGATATATTGTTTGGTGGCGAGGAGCATAAGCTTTCCAATCATCGCTTATAAACCATACATATAATATATGGAAATGCTGAATGGGCCCGACCCTCAACTTCTGCTTCAATTAGTAGAAATGAAAATGCCTTTTGGAAAATACAAAGGCACGGTGCTTTGCAATTTACCAGTTTCTTACCTCGAATGGTTCAATAGAAAAGGATTTCCTGAAGGAAAACTTGGAATGCTGCTCCAAACTATGTACGAGATAAAAATGAATGGACTCGAATATTTACTAAAACCTCTTCGGTAATATCAGGAAATTAGTTTTTAGTACGAATTGATTCGCCAAAGGCAAAGTCGAACTCGACTTTGGGTTGAGCGAACTCGCCAAAGTGAAATTCCTACTCGCCAAAGACAAAGTCGAACTCGCCACGATCGATTTCCTACTCGCCAAAGACAAAGTCGAACTCGCCTCGATCGATTTCCTACTCGCCAAAGGCAAAGTCGAACTCGCCACGAACGATTTCCTACTCGCCAAAGGCAAAGTCGAACTCGCCAAGCACAAATTCCTACTCGCCAAAGGCAAAGTCGAACTCGCCACGAACGATTTCCTACTCGCCAAAGGCAAAGTCGAACTCGCCAAGCACAAATTCCTACTCGCCAAAGGCTGAATTTTTACTTAAAACGAAATTAATGATACTTTTGCAAAGAAGAATTAGTTCGAAAATCTGGTTTTTGCATCATTCACGAATCATTTCTAATCGGCACTTACTAATATTTAACACAACAACTTGTTCAAACAAAAAATTTATCAGCATTGCCTTCTGCTCATCACTCGAAATGCGTCAGCTTTAGAACAAAACCTGAACGAGCTGACAGAGGGAGTGAAAAATGATAGCAAAAGTTCGGCTGGCGACAAACACGAAACATCCATTTCGATGATGCAATTGGAGCAAGAAAAGATTCGAAAACAACTCCGGGAAACGCTCGCACAAAAAACGGAATTAGAAAAACTGAATCCTAAACTAAAAGCCAACAAAGTGAGCAAAGGAAGTTTGGTAAAAGCAAATAATATTTACCTATACATTAGTATAGCGCTTGGAAAAATCACCATTGATGGTTCGGTGGTGATGGTGGTTTCGCCCAATTCGCCTTTGGGAGCAAAATTGATGGGCAAACTTAAAAACGAACAAGTGGCGATGAACAACATCACCTACCTCATCGAAAGCATCGAATAGCGAGGCAAGATGTGCACGATTTGGTTCTTGAGCCGCACTTTTTCGAAAGTCAACACTATTGATTAAGTTTTTTTGGGGGGATGCTAGTTCTAAAATAAACTATTTTCGCACTTTAAACCAAAAAACGATGAAGTATTTTTTTGCATTCACCCTCACTTTGTTTTCATTTCTATCGAAAGCACAAACCGCTAACCCATTCACCTCGCGCATGTATTTTGCTTGGGGATATAACAAAGAATGGTATAGCACTTCCACCATCAAAGTTTCGCAACCTTCGCAAGGCAGCAATTATGAATTCAAAAACGTTGCAGGCAACGATAGGATAGGTTGGGATAAACTATTTCAGCACGAATTAACCATTCCTCAATACAATTACCGTTTTGGATTTTTCCTCAAAAAACATCCTACATGGGGATTCGAACTTAATTTCGACCATACCAAATATCAAATGACTCCGGGTCAAAGTGCACATGTGGTGGGTACGGTGAACAATGCGGCTATGGATAGCAACATTGTAATAACCGACCATAACATGCTTTGGAAACTGAATAACGGTGCCAATTTTTTTCTTTTCAACGTTATGAAACGATTTTATATAACAGGTACCAAAGGAGGTTTACTTAAATTATACAATATATATAAGGTAGGAATTGGCCCATTGATTCCTCATACCGAAAACACATTGTTCGGTCACGACAACAATGCAGGATTTCAATTTGGAGGATTCAACGCAGGATTAGAAGCAGCTTACCGACTAGAAATCGGAAAATATTTATACATCGATTTAGCGCAAAAAGTTGATTACGCTTATTATTATGGACTTCATGTTTATGAAGGCACGGCTAAGCAGAGTTTCTCCACCTACGAAGTGATTGGAACTTTAGGAATAATGATTCCTTACAAAACCAAGAAAGAAAACACCGAAGAACTTAAAAAGTAACTGGTAATTTCAGTCTATCTTTTCCTCTCAATACTTCCACGGTTGAGGAATCGCCTTTTTTGAATTTAGTAAGAGCTACCATGTACGATTGCATGTCTTTCACTTCGTATTCGCCAAGCTGAACAATTACATCACCCTTTTGCATACCTGCTTTTGAAGCAGGTCTTCCATCTGTTACCCCATCAGCACGAACCCCAGGACCATCAAAAGCATAATCGGGCATGATGCCTAATGTTACTTTAAACTTTGGTGAATTTTCGTTACTCGCATTGCGTGTGGTCGTAAATTTTACTTTTGGCTGCTTGTCCAAATCGTTCACAACAGCAATTAAATAATCAATAATTTTTTTCTCACCATCATAATTCACTTTATCTGCATCATCCGATGGTTTGTGATAATCGGAATGTTGTCCGGTGAAGAAATGCAATACAGGAACATCTTTTAAATAAAATGAAGTATGGTCAGATGGGCCAATTCCAGAACTATCTAATTTGAATTTAAAATCCGATTTAACAGTATTCACAGCTTTGTACAATTCGGGAGAAGTACCCACACCATACACCAACAAACGATTAATAGAATCTAATCGTCCTATCATGTCCATGTTCATCATAAAATCCACTTTTGTTAAATCGATGGAAGGATTGTCGCAGAATTTTTTAGAACCAAACAAACCAAGTTCTTCTCCCGAAAAACAAATGAATAGATAATTGTATTTCTCAGTCACCGTATTTTTCTGATAATAATTTGCCATGGCCAACACTCCGGCCACACCCGATGCGTTATCATCAGCACCATTGTGTATCTTGCCTTGAGGATTTGCATCCAACGAATTCCCATCATATCCCAAACCAAGGTGGTCATAATGAGCGCCAATTACTATCGTGTTTTCAGCTTTATTATCAATATAACCAACAACATTATTGCTATGTTTTGTTTTTGAGGTAGAATCCACCCCCGCATGCGGATTAGTAGGAGCTTTAAATTCGTACGCTTTTAAATAACTATTGTTATCACCTTTTGGCAACAATCCGATTTGTTTGAATCGCATCGAAATATAGTTAGCCGCCATAGCACACCCTTTCTCTCCAGTGGCGCGTCCTTGCATCTTATCGTCTGCAAGTGCATAAACATCTTTCTTAATTTGAGCAACTGTTACTTCTTGCGATTTGGCATACGAAAATGCAAAGCAAATCAATACTATTGAAAGGGTGTTTTTCATTTTATTTTCTTTTTATATATTATTTATTAATTTCTATAATTTTAATCAACCCAGTCGGCTATAAACAAATCGATACCAGGTTTTCCATGTGTATTTCTATTTGATGAAAACACTATTTTTTTACCATCGCGCGAAAACATAGGAAAGGCATTAAAAGTGCTTACTCCTGTTATTTTTTCAAGACCTGTACCATCAGGATTGATGGTAAACAAATTGAAGTTAAATCCTTTTTCCGCATCATGATTCGATGAGAAAATAATTTTCTTTCCATCAGGAGTATAATAGGGTGCCCAATTCGCTTTTCCAAGATGAGTTACTTGTTTTAAATCACTGCCATCAACATTGCAGGTATATATTTCCATTTTCACTGGCATCACCAAATCTTGAGCTAGCAATTCTTTGTATTCTTTTATGTCTTCAGGTGATGTTGGGCGCGAAGCACGAAACACTAATTTTTTTCCGTCAGGCGAAAAGAAGGCACCACCATCATAACCCAAACCATTAGTTACTTGTTTCAAATTCGTACCATCCACATTCATTGTCCACAATTCCAAATCACCCGAACGAGTACTCGTAAAAACAATTTTATCTCCTTGAGGAGAGATGGTGGCTTCAGCATCATATCCAGGAGAATTTGTAAGTTGTTTGGTAATCTTACCATTCAAATCTGCAATATAAATATCGAAAGTATTATAGATTGCCCACAAATATTTGTGGTCTGTGCGAGGTGCTGGATTTGGAGGGCATAAACTATCAGCAGCATGAGTTGATGCATAAAGAATGTGTTTACCATCTTTCAAGTAATAAGCACAAGTAGTTCTTCCTTTTCCAGTACTTATCAATGGAGGTCTATACGTACTATCTTTTGCAGCGGCAGCTATATTCAGGTTAAAAATCTGGTCGCATTGCAAACCCCATTTAGAATTATTACCTTGAAAAGACAAAAATTTGTCGTCATAACTAAAATAAGCCTCGGCATTATCGCCACCGTATGTTAATTGCTTGATATTTTTTAAATGCTTTTCAGTTTGTGAGTGAGTTTGCATGCTGAATGTCAAAAAGGTGATAATTGGTAAAAAGTATTTGTTCATAGAAATTTTGTTATGAGTTTTATGGAAACAAAAGTATTGAAATAATGATTGCGAAAGGAATAGAATTAGATGATTGTAATCAGTTCGACTTTAGGAAAAGCAAAATCCAAGAAAAAATTAAGATAAAAACATCATCTAAATCAAAAATCTATAAGGAAAAGCGAAGTGTCCGGGAGGAGATTCGAACTCCCACGATTGCTCGCCACCCCCTCAAGA